>SAMEA104315427__coassemble_234_pt1 | contig 270404 bp, 225 predicted proteins | sample SAMEA104315427__metabat2_high_PE_001 | metagenome-assembled genome bin SAMEA104315427 (sample SAMEA104315427) | gut metagenome | biome: Monkey gut; feature: monkey-associated habitat; material: faeces | place: China | collected 2013 | reverse complement strand
ATTCGAGACTGAGTTTTAACACCACAAAAAGGGGGGTGTTTCCTAAATTCAGGTTTTATTTTTTTGTTGGTGTTTTTAGGCAAATTAAAAGCCTCCTTAGTTTCCTAAAGAGGCTACCTTGTTGCTTATAAAGCTACTTTATAGCCAACAAATGGAGAAATAACAAATGCATTCCAACATTCGCCACCGAAAGTAATACTTAGACTTTTTGTTCCGTTATTTATATTAGTATCTAAGGTAAATGTCTTAGGTTCAAAAGTATCGTGTGTACTCTTAAAGGTAATTTGACCATTAGAAACAGTAGCTTGAATTTGCTTAGCAAGTGCCCAGTTAGCGCCACTACAAAGAGCTTTACCGATGTAATTTTCTTGCTTAGCGAAATCTGTTAAGGCAGTTGCTTCAGGGATGGCTCCAAGGATATATTCTGGATAATAGTCTCCTCCGCCGTTACCAGCACTTCCGAAAGAAAATTCGACTTTGCCATAAGAGGAGAAATTAACAGCGGGTAAATTAATAGTAACCCATTTTTCGCTTAAATTAGCAATTCTATAAATTAAAGATTTTTTATCTAATGTGAATGGTGGGTTGCTTGGCCCGTAGACGTTATGATTATAAATAATATTGTTAACTACTGACTCATCACAATTTAACTGATCTTTTCCTGGGCCTGCAACATTAGCGAGAATCGATCTACCATTATCTTCAAATGTTAATATAGTTGAGGGTAAGGTACCTTCCCAACGAGTATATTTTTCATCTCTTGGATAGATTGTTTTTTCATTGTCAGTAAAGTAGGTTCTAAAATTAACCATTTGTTTGACAATTTCTTCATATCCTTTAACAGGAGTATCTGGTAATTTGTCTAATAAATCATAAAAGGTAGCGATATAGTCATTTTCTAGTGAACGGAAAGGACTAATTAACATATATCTATAGGGGAAGTTACTAATCTTTAATTCTAAGCCTCTAGTACCATTGTTTACATCGTCAGAAAGAGTGAACTCGGTTGTAACAGTTTCAGATCCGCTATTATAAACGGATACTTTTTTATTAATGATAGTAATTCTATAGGCATTGAAGTCTTTGCTAACTTGACCTAAAGCATGATTTTCAAGTGTTAGATTGCCATCTGACATGCTTATTGTGAAAGTAATTGGTGCACTTGAGAAATTGAAAGCGGGTAGTCTAACTCCTTCTTCGCCAGCATAAGCATTATTAACTTTGCCACTTGAGTCGGCAACGCCATCACTCCAAGTAAAGAGGGCTAAACTGCCTTCAATATCTGGATAAGTTCCAGCAGCAACATCGTTTGCTTTATCAGCTTTTCCTCTTATTTTTAATTGAACAGGGATTCCCTCGATTTTTTCGCAACCGCCATTATTGTCTTGGCTAAAGGTCTTTAGTATTTCATTTCCTTCGTAGTCAATATTATCGAAGTAATGGGCAACCAAAGTCATATCATCGTCAATTTCGTCTACTTTTTCGTTATTAAGGTTATACCAACCAGCGAATTTTCTACCATCAAGTGAAGGATTTTCTAATTTTTTGCCAGATGCAAGAATAACTGGCTTATCAGTTCCATCAGCATTTACATTCTTTAGAGTTAAATTAAATGCACCCTTGGTAACTCTAATTGATATCTCGATATATAAGCCAAACTCTGCACAAGAGATTCTAAAAGTAGTGGCGCCTTTAGAAACAGCAACAATCTTATTATTTTCCCATTTAGCAATGGTAGAATCTCCCATTTCATAACTTAATGGATAGGTCGCGGGAGCGTCTTTTTCAGTAAGAGAAATATTGGGAGTAAAGGAAGTTTCGAAACCGTCAGTTCCTTCCTCTTTATAAGTGCTTAAACGAAGGATATATTCGCCACCTTCCTCTTCTAAGTTATTGATGGTAAGTTTAATAGAGCTATTGGCAACTTTTACTTTTAAAATTTGGGATAAAGTTATGCCGTAACTTCTAGCAACAACTATGAAGGAAGTTTCTCCATAATTAGTGCCAGTTATTTTGATTTTGCCATTTTCATATGTGGCAGTTGCAATATCTTCTTTTTCACCCTTTTTAACAGTTAAAGAAATAGGAGTATCTATAGTTTCATTTTTATATAAAACAAAGGCATCAATTGAATATGAAGCATCTTTATCTACGGAAACTTCTAAGTCACTTAAGACTAAGCGAGGAGCTTGAGCAATTTCACTAACTGTTAATTGGCAAGAATCGGATGCACCTCCGACTTTAACTGTAACGACACAACTACCTTTCTTTTTAGCGGTAACTAAACCATTATTTACGGTAGCAACGCTAGGATCAGAGCTTTCCCAAGTAATAGTTTCTCCCTCTCCATTAATAAGCTCATATTCTAAGTTAGAAGTTTGATATTCTTCTAAAGTAAGGATTTTTTGCTTTAAGGTTATGCTTACCTCTTTTTTTGTTTCTGAAGCGCTAGGAGAGGTTCCACAACCCATAAGAATGCTACTCGAAGCAAGTAATAATAATAGTGAAGAAATTGGTTTATTCATTTTTTTATCCTTTCCTTATTTATAAATCCCAGCCAGAAAACACGCTTTCCATACTCGTTCCTTCGGCTAGTTGAGTTACTGATAGTCTTTGGCAATCATCGCGGAATGATCTACGCATATTCTTTAATGTATCCGCGCTATATTTGCCGCTATAATGCTCGAGAAGTGCGTATCTAGGGAAGATAGATTCTAAAGTTAGATTATCGACTAAGTTGTCATATAAAACGGTATTGATAGTTTTATATTTATCAATTGCTTTTTTGCCTTCTTCAATATAACCAATCCATCTATCAAGAAGTTTCTTAGGCCAGAAACGTGATTGGGAGATTCGGTTATATATTCCACCATTAAGATCAGTGCTATATTCCTCTTCAAGCATTTGGCATTGTTCTTGAAGTTCTAAGAAATATTTAAGCATTGGTTCTTTAGCTTCTTTGAAGTAATTAGTGAAGAAATCATCAACTACATCTTTATAAGAACAATTGACGTTCATTAAGGAAACGCTATTGAAATATTCTTTAAAACGTCCAAAACAAGTAGTGGCCCCTTGGTTATGTTGACCTTCGTTATACATATATAAGCCATTATTTTCATAGCAGAAACGATAGCTATCTAACATTGTTCCGAAGGAATTTAAAGGGTATAGATAGTGACTAAAATTAGTTTCATAAAGCCAGATATAAAGCTTTTTACTTAAAGCGCCCCAACCCTTAATAGAATCCGCATAAATTTTATTAACATCATCGTAGAAGGAGTGAGTAAAGGAAGCGTTAATTGGCGCAATATATGGACCAACATTTTCATTACAAATGACATCTGGACTTGTTGGTGAGAAGGTTCCATCAGCATTTTGAGTTACACAAGGCTTTTCAGTTTTATGATAAGCAAAGAAGAGAATATTTAATTGTCTCTTATCGGTATTAGTAGCTTTCGCTTCTTCCTCAAGATGAGCTTGAACTTTATTATCTACAGCATTAAGGAACTTAACGACAGCGCCACTAGGAGCACCATATTTTTGAGTAGATTCCTTACAAGTAGGGCATTCACAAGTATCCGTGTTATCTTGGATAGAGAAGGTAATACCACCGACAGTCTTATTTTTATTTAGACGAGCAACCATTTTCTCATAGACTGTATCGACCATTTTGTCGTATTTTTCTTGGTTACCATGAGCGGTATAACAAATTTGATTTCCTCTTGTGCTATACCATTCAGGATATGTTTTTTGGTATTCAGTTGGATTTAAGTAGTCAAAAGAGTTATGGAAAGGTTGCGTTTCGTTATCCATAAAGAAGGTTTCAGCGGTAGTGAGGAAACCCATTTCATATGAAGTATTAGGATCAACCTTGTTACTTTGAGTTCTAAAAGCAAAATCAGGTCTTTCAATAATGTTCATTGTAGGCAAGGTTTTGCCATCTTTTGTATAAGTAACAATCTTGCTGCTATAACGATTATAACCTATAACCTGTTTTAAGAAACAAATCGCGGCTTGTTGGTAACCAAGTTCGCCTCCGGTTCTAATATAGATGTTCTCGTCTTTTGTTAAGATTTGATATCCAGAAGAACCTAAATCTTTATCAGTAAAAGGAACACCTTTCTTTTCTTGGTAAGCTTTATCTCCAAAAAGAATAATATGATCGCTTGGAGTGTCCTCTTTAATCTCACTTGTAGAAAGAAGAGCGCCAGTGGACATATTTAGATGAGAAGCCACGAATGTAGCGGCTTTTCTAGCAAAGACGGAATTTTCTTGATAGAAAATTTTATAATCCGTCTCTCCGTTAGTAATAAAAGGAGTTTGCGACTCTTTTACATCAATCTCGTGGAGAGTTCCTTCTTGAAGGTGCTCACTATTTTCTCCAATTGGAGAAATAGTTTCCTTGCTATCTTCGCTACTTGGTGAGCAAGAGGCAATTGCTAAAGTACTTAAAGAAAGAAGAATTAATTTATTAATGTTTAATTTTTTCATATTTTCTCCTTATTTAGTAACGCGGAAAGGTAATTCAATGTAAGAGACATTACCCGCTTTATTCATCGCACGAATTCGCATTTTATAATTGCCTACATTCTTTGGTTTAAAGGCATTATGAGTGCCTAAATAGATAATTTCCCCATTAGATGTTTCAATAAAGATAGAAACAATAACATCTTCTTCTTTTTCATCAGTCACTTTGAAAGAAGGAACTTTCAAATATTCACCAACTTTTATTTCGGAAGGAATTTCCGAAAGTAATTCAATAGTTGGGGCAGTCACATCTTCAACGTTATAGGCAAAGAAGAAATTGGCTTTATTATCCGAGCTATCTATCGCTGTATAGGAAACGATGTATTGTCCGAAATCTTCGAGTTTTAAAGAATATTCTTGATTAGCAGGAACGTCTTTTAAAAGCATTCCATTAGTATCACAGGCATAGCTTTGATCTGGTTTAGTTACTGTAACTGAGATACTACAATTTGGATCAAGAACGTCACTTGCTTCGACTTTGTTAATATAAACAATGTCATTGAAGTTTTTGATTCCTCCATAATCTCCATGAATGAGAATTCTTGGTTCTGCATAGTCGCTAGAGGAATAAGCCATAGATTGATTGTCGATTTTGGTTAATTTAATCGCGGAATTAGTTTTAGCTTTTAAAAGAGTGGCTTCTAAATAAACTTTCTTAGAAGAGAAACCTTGGAAAGTAGCACCATTATCGTATTTTTTAGCTAAGATACCGGCGCCATTAAATGAGAAGTAGTTATTTGAATAAGAGAAAGTTAGGTTATCATTACCTTTAAAGCTATAAGCAGTCGGGTAAGAGCGATTATCAATCTTAAAATCTAAATTACCTAAAGCGTTTTCTTCAATAGTTACTGTAACTGCTTCATTTTCATTTAAAGAATCTTTAAAGGTTATAGCAAGTCCTTGATAATTAGCCTTTTCAGCATATGTAGCAAATTGAATTGAGCTATTTTCCGCTAAAATCGAATTAACAAAGGCTAAAGAAGAATTACCTTTTTTGTTTACGTTACAAATAATTTCTGTATCACCTACATCTAAAGAGAAATTATCTTTAATTAAATAATTAGCGATATCGAAACGTTCAAGGCCACCTTTAAAAACTGTTGGTCTAATTGTTTTAACTCTCTTTTCAAAAGATACATTCTTATATTTATATGTAATTATTAAGTCCTCTTGGCTAGATTCTATTTTGGGAATGAAAGGAGAACCGCTCTTGGTATCGTATGAAAGAACACCATTATCAATGGTTACATCCATTAGAACTTCTTCGCCTTTTCCTGAGGAATAATCGACACAATTAGCTTCTGGGAGATAATATAAACTTCCAGAAATATAGTATTTAGGGAAGGTTACATTGTTATATAAAACAGCGCCATCATTAGCGGTTACTTCAAAAGAATAAGAATATTCTTTTTCTTGTCCGATAATATCTTTGGCTAAATAAGTGATTTTATATGTTCCTAACTCTTTTGGAATAAATGAAGTTGCTTCGGAAGCATAAAGTTTCTCATCTTTATAAACCTTAAAATCTCCCTTAATTTGTCCAGTTCCACCAGTGAATTCTAATTCTGGGAAGTTATAAATTTCGCCAAGTTTCCCTTCTTTTTTAAGTTCACCCTTAGGAAGAATAGTAATTTCTTTAACATCATCGGTAGAAACTAACACTTTCTTACTAGCAACATTGCCGCTTCTATCTTTACTTTCATACACAATTGTATATAAACCTTCGTAATCAATATTAAAGCGGTTATCGACAATAGGAACTATGGTTTGATATTTATCATTATTGCCGTAATAGACTTTTGTAGTAAGTTTGCATTCCCCATCTTCCTTATCTATAGCGGTGCCTTTAAAGACTGGATAAGTAGAGCCAACTTTAGCTTTTGGGGCAGTAGTATAAGGGAAATCCAAGGTTATTTCTGGAGGAGTATTATCAATAATCGTCTCTTTTGTAAGATCTTTACCGAGTAAGGATGTAATAACAAAATTAGCTTCAGTTGCTAAATAACTTTTAGCATGGAGAGTAACTGTAACTTCTTTATCAGAGAATCCATCCCATAAAGAAGAGAAGAATTTGGAATCATCAAAATCGCAAACAAGTGAATTATTGGATTTTAATGTTTTCTCTTCGTCATCGTAAGATAAAGAGATTTTAGCTTTTCCAGGAACTACGCTTTGTGACCAGGAAGCTTGTTTATAATCGGCATAAAAACTATGAACAACAGGACAACCAAAGTCGTTATTTATATGAACTTTATTGAATTTTTGCTCGTAACCAGCATAAAGTTGGTTACGACCCTTTGCGGAAACATATGTAACTGGGTTAGAAATGCCTTCAGTTGATCCTTTTAAACGAACACTTAGAACGTTTTCAGGATCATTTACATCAGTCAAGTCGACATATAGTTCAGTAAAATCAGCATTTCCTGCGATAGTAGGAGCGGCAAATAATTCAATAAATGTCGATTTATTTAAAGAAATTGTTTCATTAAAGGTGAGCTTTTCTCCTTCTTTTAATGAGACAAATAAACCTTCTTGGTTATAGGTTCTATCTGATTGTTCATATTTAGCAAAAGATTTGAGCCCACTAAAATTAGCAAAAGGACTTCTTACTAAGAAAGAAATGTCTTCTGAAAGGAATTCTCCATCTTTTTCCCCAACAAAATGAAGGGTATAGACGCCAACTTCAGAAAGAAGAACTTCTTTTTGATAGAAAGTATTTCCAGATGGGAATTCAATGGTTACATCATAAGTAACACCATCCTTTTCGTAAGTCGGAAGGGTGAATATAGTATTTATCTTATATTCTTTCTCAACTAATGCTTTGGAAATACTTTTATCTCCAAAGAGTTGCTTAGTAGCAAAAACATTAGAAGAGGTTAATCCTAGTAAAATAGGCAGACCTAATAGTAATAATTTCGTTTTTTTCATATTAGCCTTTAATACCTCCCATGGTTAAATTTCCTAATAATTTTTTATGGAATGCCAAGAATACAATTAAAACTGGCGTTAACATCATTACAGCTGCGGCCATTCGACAAGGTACATAACTTAATTGGTTATCGTTAGTCATAGCCATTTGGTACATACCAACAGCGATTGTTGGGGTACTTTTTAAATAAATTAAAGGCGTCTGATAATCGTTCCAAAAAGTAATGAAGTTAATTAAAAGAACGGTGAAGAAGATAGGGCGAGCCATTGGTAAGATGATTCTTAATAGAACTCTTAAATTGCTAGCTCCATCAATTTTTGCTGCTTCAATATAGGCATCTGGAACAGTTTTAAAGTAATTATAGAAAACAATGAAATATAAGCCTAAAAAGTTGGCTTTAAGAATCCATGTTCCCCAAATTTGATCGTAAAGTAAGAAACGTTTTGCCATCGCAATTTCCGCTGGTAAGTTACCAACAATCGGTAAAATCATGGTGATAATTACGATTAAATAAATGATTTTAGAAAAGCGATATTTGTATTTAGCGCATAAATAAGAGGTTATGCAAGGAATTAATGTAGCGGTGAAAGCGCAACCAAGTGCATATAAAAAGCCAAATAAGAAGAGGAGGGGTAAGGTGATTTTTATATCTCCTGTAGCGCTAGGAACAGAAATAGAAAATTTATAGAAAACTAATTGAAAGTTATCTGTTATCCATTTTTTAGGAAAACCAACAGGGTTTATTGGGAAATCTGTGAAAGGATCTTTGAAAGCAGAAATAAATCCCCAAACTAATAAAGTTATTAAAGTTAAGGAATAGAGGATTAAAAAGACAATAATGATGATGCTTAAAGGAGTAATCCGTTCTCTCTTTTTAGTGCTTCTAGATAAATTATTCTTATTCATATCTAATCCTCACTAGGTCCAAATTTCTCTAAAATGTACTTAACTAAGAGAGTTAAGGGGACAGCAATAACTGTTAATATAAGACCGATAGCGCAAATCAAAGGATAACGTGCTTCATTTAGTCCAGCATTTAAGGTCTCTTTATATAAATAATAACCAAAGGTTTGGATGCTTTCTGGAGCCGCTAAACCATAGAAAGAGAATAAATTCATTTGGTTAATGAATATGCTAGCGACGCTTGTAACGGCAAAAGTGGTGATAGTAGGGAAAATGCCTGGCAAAACAACATGAATAAATTCTTGCCAAGAATTACAACCGTCGATTTTTGCTGCCTCGCTAACTTCCGTAGAAAGTCCGCTCATAGCGTTACTATACATAAGAACATTAGTTCCAAAAGAAACAAAAATGTTATAGAAAACAATAACAATAAAACGAGTATCTGGATTTTCAATAAGTCCTTGGATACTTTCGTTAAAAAGAGTTTGATGAATGTTTGGAATCGACATTTCTACAAAGAAACGATAGATAGTTACCATAACAATCGCTGAAAGAATCGAGGGAAGGAAGAGCATTACCTTGAAAAAGTTGCCCATTGGTAATTTTTTATAAATGAAATAGGAGAAAAGGAGAGCAAAAGCGGTGCCAATAAAATATGTTAATAGGAAGGAAATAAAGGAAACACCCATTATCGTTCCTAATTTTTCTCCACCCATTAAAGAGAATGCCTTGGAAATATTATCAAACGTCCAAGTTACTTCTTTAGAAAGTAAGTCAATATTTTGAAAGGCATAAAGAAAGCTTCTGGCATTAACACCTATGTAGAAGATGGCGAATTGAGCAATAGGAAAAGCCATCATTAAAACATAGAATAATAGGTCTTTATTCCAAAATTTGGATCTAGTTCGCTTTTCCATAAATAGATTGATGTAATTTTTTATTTAACGTAATAGGCCCAATTATCTTTGTAATAGCTATACATTCCAGAGAAATATTGTTCTGCAGTTGCATTTAAATCTTTATAACCATTAATAATCCACTGATTATCTTTACCATTAATCATTGAATGATAGAGTTCATTAGTATGGAATTTAGATTGGTTATTAGCGAAGAATTGACTCTTTCCATAAGGATAGACAATGTCAGAGTTCATCTTTCTTTCATATAAAGATTGGCCATAATAAGACATTTGCGCCTTTTGTTCTTCAGTTAAAGAGTAATAAAGGGCTTTTGGAGTATTTGTTGTAATAGTGTATTCCGCTAAAGAAATGTCAGTATTACAAAATTTAAGGAATTCTTTGATGATAGGTTTCTTAACCTCAGAAACGTTTGCCTTCATAAAAGCAAAGGAGAAAAGGTGATCATAAAGAGTGCTCTTTTTAGTTGAATCAGCTTTTTCTTTTGTAGGTTGTGGTAGTGGCATAAAAGCGAATTTACGATTCATTTCACTTAATTCTTCGCCTTTAGCGTCGACCATTTGTTCGAAAACTGTTTTAGCTTCGTTTTGCCACCAAATACCATCAGAAATCATGGCAATTTGTGGAGTTACACCATCATAACCGCCATAAAGGAAGTCTCTTTGAGCATTCATATGGGTATAACCAGTATTTGTCCATTTGTCATTATGGAAAGAGGGGTTATCCCAAAGAGTTCTTAAAAATTTAAGACCATAATATTTGCCTGCCATTCTTGAAGCTTCATATCCATTTTCAGTGGAAATAGTAGTCGGCTTACCATCAAGAACTAATTCATTAGCGCTATTAATAGTAGCTAAATTGTTTAATTCTCCATCTAAAGTGAAGGTTTTCATCATTTCTTCTTTGCCTTCATAAGTAGTAGCTAAGGCGTTAACAAGAATATTTAAATAGTCATAACTGTTAGTTCCATTACTCAAGAAAGGAGTGCAACCTCTCTTGGAGATGTATCTGCATAAATTAAAGAATTCATCATAAGTAGTGGGAAGGCCATCATCCATTGTTTCTTCTACACCATCTGGTCCAGCGCTCTTTTTAATGTTTGTTTTAGTAACAAAGAGGTCATCTAGACGGGTAGAAAGTGGTTTTGCGGCAAAATAGAAGCCTTTATCATCAAATAAGTCGACATTATAGGTAACTCCAAAGAAACCGCTATAATGAGGGAAAGCGTAATAATGTTTTTCTCCATCTTTTCCTTCAATTCCATAAAACTCTTTTTGTTCTAAGGCCATTTTATCTAATAATGTTTTGCTCTCCCCAGGTAGAGTTTCTGTTAAAACATCACTGATATCGCCAAGAATTCCATTGGTATATAAGGAAAAATATGAAGACTGTTCAGTGAAATAAACTTCATCGCGACCATCTAGAATTTGAGCGGAAACCGCATCCGCAATTTGTTTTTTAGGACTGATATATACTTGAATTCCTTTTTTACCAGTTTCAATTACATCATCCTTATGTTCTTCTTCGAAACGAGCTTTAATTTTAGAAAGCCAAGCAGAACCATAACCGCCATCATAAGTATTGACGAAGATTTGAGTTTTACTGGTATCGATTTTTTCTACATTAGGATCTTCAAATCCTCCACACCCAACTAAACATGATGAAATTAAGGCGCCAGTCGCTACTAAAGTGAATTTCTTTTTGTTCATAAATTCCTATCCTATCTTTATTTGAAGTTTTCTCTTTCTTTTGTCTTGCTTACGAAGGATGGTAATTGCTTCTTAATTACTTAAGAAGTAACGCCAAATAAGAAAAGGCTTTCAAACTTCCAACATAAGGATAGTTTTCAGCTACTTTTGCTGCTATGCAAAATCGAATTAGATAAATGCGTTTTTAAATCATTGCCGTTTTATCGATTTTTCTATAAAGTCGCAAAAAATTGATAATATCTTAATTATTTGTTAAACCGTAAAGAAACTAACTTTCTTTTTTAGTCTTACTATTTTATTTTTTTCAAAACATTTTTTGCTGCTTATTTAAAGACTTTTTTGCCCTCAAAAATAGATTTTCTATCTACCCAAAAGAAATGGAAAATTTTATAGTTTAAAAGATGCCTAGTATTGAGTTACAAAATTTAAGCGTTTCTTATACCAATCAAAAAACAAAGGAAACTACACCTGCTTTAAAAGGTATTTCTTATGTATTTAAGGAAGGAAAAATGACAGCAATATTAGGGCCTAGTGGATCTGGTAAAACTACCTTACTTAAGGCTATAGCTAATATTTTGCCTTATTCAGGTGAGATACTTTTTGATGGAGAAGAACGATCTTCTTTATTATCTCTTTCCTATGTTAGTCAAGAATATGTTCTATACCCAATGATGACTGTTTTTGATAACATTGCCTTTCCTTTAAAAAGTTTAGGAGCTAGTAAAAAAGAGATAGTTGAAGAAGTTTCTTACGTTTCTTCTTTGCTAGATATGAGGTATTTATGGGGAAGAAAACCTAAAGAATTATCTGGTGGTCAAAAGCAAAAAGTTGCTCTAGCTAGAGCTATGGTTAAACACCCAAGTTTATATTTATTTGATGAGCCTTTTTCTAATGTCGATATGGTAGCAAGATTGGAAGAGAGGGAACTCTTAAAAAAAGTAATAAATATGGATATGGCAACTTCAATTTATGTTACTCATGATGTAAATGAAGCATTTTTGTTAAGTGATGAAATCATTATTTTAAACGAAGGCAAAATTATTGCTTCAGATGATAAGGCTACTTTAATGAAATCAAATGATGCTATTGTAAGGGGATTACTATATGCCAAAAATAATGTTTTATAGTGATGCTTTCTTAAGAGAAAATAAGAAAAAACTGGCTCTTTATATTTGCCTTTTGTGCTTTTTTATAACTCTTCCAATTGCCCTTATTATTGTTCTTTTATTTTTCATAAACGATGACACGTTTGCCCTATTTTGCTTTTTAATGTCTCTTTTTAGTGTTCTTTTTGTTTGGGCAATTATTTATTTATTAACAGCTTATTTATTTCCTTTAGCTTCTTTCAATAAATTAGCTAAGAAATTTAATAAGAAGGCTCTGGAACAATATCAAGGAGAAGTCCTATCCGTAGATAAGGAAAGAACTATTTCTTCCTTTAGTAAAGTTTGGCTAATAGAAGTTAAAGTAAATGAAAGTATAAAAAGAATTTATTTAGATATGTATTTTAAAGAAAATCCATTTAAAAAAGGGATGAAGGTAGTTTTATTTACCGATTCTCCTTTTATTATTGCTTATGAGGTAATCAATGAATAAGAAATTTGGAAGTAATATCAAGCGATGGTGGTATTTATACCTAATAACCTTATTTGTGCTTCCTTTAGGAGTTTATTACCTTTCTTATAGTGTTAACTATCCTAAAAACGAGGAAATAATTACTCTCTTTTTTGCTTCTTGCAAAACTGATTACAGTAAAGTTTCTGAAAAATTAAACGAAAATAAGCCATCTTATTTAAGGAAAATTGAGATTAATTCTTATTTATATGATGATGAAAGGCTAAAAGGGATTTATTTACCCGCTTTTGGAGCTAGTTCTGATATTGTTTTGCTTCCTGAAATTGTAATTGATGATTCCTTTATTGTTTCTAACTTTATTCCTCTTAAAGATATATCAGACCTTACTTTTGAAAAGGAAAGTTCATATTGCCCTTCTTTTGATCAACAACCTTATGGTCAAATCATTCATAAAAAGGGAGATAGCAGTGGAGACTATTTTTCCTTTTTTGATAGCGAGCATGAAGATATGAATTATTATTTGTTTTTTAATAGAAATTCGATTCATTTAAAAAAAGAATGGAATACTATTTGTTTGTTTAGTTCTATCTTAGAGGAGTGTCGATGAAAAAGAAGGTTATTAAGGATTTTAATGTTCAATCGCTACCTTCTAATAGGAAGGAGCAATTTTTTGATTTGTTAAAACATCGTTTCTTTCTTTTCTTTTCTTTAGGATCGCTATTATTACTTTTTTCCTTGCCTTTCCTTGGGGCTTTATTAACAAGGGATATTTTTCTAGTAATGGCCCATAATGATTCTTCAATCAATAACGAAGAAAAGTTTAAAATTATTAATACAATTCAATTTTATTATTCTTTATCGCGAATAATTTCTTTTCCCATCATTGCTCTTGGGTTAGGAGGAATTCTCGGAATATATAAACAATTGATTTATGATGAACCATTATTTTTTAAAGAAGATTTCTTCTATTCTTTAAAAGAAAATTGGAAACAATATGTAATATATGGGCTTTTTGCTGCAATTTTTTGTTTTTTTGCGGATTTTTTGGCGTTTCTAATATCTATTGATTATTTAAAATATATCTTTAAAGCACTCAATGCTGTTTTCTTATTACCTATTTTATTTGTAGCGTTATTTGTTAGTAATAATTACCAAAATAGCTTAATAAAAAGTATAAGCACTTCTTTATTAATTTACTTAAAAGCTTTCCCTTCTATTTTTGTATCGTTTATCTTAATTTATGCAATAAGTTTTCTCTCTTATATTCCCTTTTTATTTCTAAAATACGCTTTGTTATTAAGCATATTTTTATTAGTTTTACCCATACTTTTATTAGGTGCTTATGAAAATGTTACCCGCTTATTTGATTTTTTAATTAATAGAGAACAATTCCCTGATTATTATTTAAAAGGACTATCAACTTTTTATTCTTCAAAAAGAGAAAATTAGTACTTATTCCCTTTTTTTATGAGTAGATCGATATTGCCCTGGAGCCATTCCATAATATTTTTTAAAGATATTGGAGAAATGTGATAATGAAGAATGACCAATTAAGTCGCATATTTCACACAAAGACATTTCGCTATTTATTAAAATATCTCTAGCATTATTAATTTTCACTTCTTGCAGATATTCTCCAATAGATTTACCCATTTCTTTTCTAAATAATCTCGATAAGTGAGTTTTGCAATAGTTGGAATGAGCAACTACATCCGCTACATTCCAATGAAGATTGTTTGGATCATTAATTTTAACAAGTAGTTCATTTAACCATCCCGGTTTATTCGCTGTTTGATAGATATTTTCTTGGGAAAGTAGTGGTTCTAAAATATTGAAAAAAAATAATTTGATTGCCACATCTCTGGCTTCTTTATCTTTTTGACTTTCCCTAATTTGGTTAAGGTAGAAAATAATTTTCTTTAAGCGGCTTTCTGAAAAAACAAAACAGAAATAACCCTTTTCTTTTAACTCATTTAAGAAAGTGGGTGATAAAAAATTAACATAGTTTTCAAATTCTTCTTTTCTAAAAGATAAGGAGTAATGGCTTGAATTGGGCGCATCTTCCGTTATTGAGTGAGGGGTGTTTAAACCCATTAAAATAGCTTCTAATCTCTTGCAAGGGACTTCTTTGCCGTTAATGTTATGGTGATAACTGCCATTATTAGTAATGAACAATTCATAAAAGTCGTGGGAATGATAGTAAGAATAACCATGATAATTGTGATGAAAACGAATAGCTCCATAGGGGGTGTCCGTTTCTGTTTCCCAAGTAAAGACTAAACCACGTTCTTTAGATTCCATAGTTAATTTTAAAATATCTTAAAGGACAACGCCTTTAAAATGATAAGTGTTTTTTAAATGCTACAAAACCGCATTTTAAAGTTGAAAAATATTAATGTTTCAATTTAAAGAATATAAAGTTGAAACAAGAACTTTTCTATAATTGTGTAGTTCGTCCTTAATTAGTTGTCTTTATAAACATAGCCGGCATCCGCAATAGCGGTTTTGACTTGTTCTTTGTCAAATTTTGCTATTTCAAATGTCGCTTCTTTCTTTTCTAAATTGACTTCTACGTTAGTAGCTCCGATATTTTCTAGAGCTTTTTTAACGTGAGTAGCACACATTTGACATATCATGCCTTCAACCTTAATTGTTGTTTTCATACCGATATCCTCCTTAATTAAATCTTTTGGTAATTTTTTGCCTTCTCTTGTTTGTTTTCTTTTTCCTAAATTAATGAGATTTATTCTTAAAGCATTTAGAACAACGGAAATACTGGATAAGCTCATCGCGGCTGCGCCCATCCAAGGTTTTAAAGAGGTTAGGCCAAGTCCGCTAAAAGCACCAGCAGCAATAGGAATCATCGCAGTATTATATAAGAAAGCCCAGAAAAGATTTTCTTTGATATTCATTAAACAAGCTTTTGATAAATGTATAGCCTTATAAACATCATTTAAATCGTTTTTCATAAGGATAATATCTGCACTTTCTATAGCGATATCACTTCCTTTTCCAATTGCCATACCAATATTGGCGCTTGTTAAAGCAGGGGCGTCATTGATGCCATCTCCTACCATTAGTACTTTTCCTTCTTTTTTAAGCTTTTCAATGATGGAAACTTTATCTTTTGGCAATAATTCAGAGAAACAATAATCTATACCAATATCTTTCGCAATTTTATTCGCGCTACCCTCATTATCTCCTGTTAACATTAAAGGAGTGTAACCTTCCCTTTTTAATTTTTTTATTACTTCTTTAGCTTCTTCTTTAGGAGTATCTGCAAGTGCAATAAGCCCGTAAAAAGCCTTATGTTTTGCAAAATATAGAACTGTTTTACCTTCTAAACTTAATTTATTAGCATCTTCAATTATTTCTTTTTCAACATTAACTTTATTAGAGATAAAAGAGAGATTTCCTCCGAAAACTTCAAAGTTATTTATTATCCCTGATACACCTTTACCTGAATGGGTAACTAAGGAAGATATTTCTTCTTCTTTTAAATTGAGCTCTTCTCCTTTTTTTCTTATTGCTTTGGCTAAAGGATGTTCGCTTCCTTTTTCTAAGGAATAAGCTAAAAGCAACAATTCATCCTTTTGGATATTTTTATAAGGAATAATATCAGTTACAAACATTTCTCCCTTTGTTAAAGTTCCGGTTTTATCAAAGACGATGTAGGAAATATTTGCGCATTCTTCTAATGATTCAGCATTCTTAAAAAGGAGGCCTTCTTTTGCGCCTTTTCCCGAAGAAACCATAACCGCTAAAGGAGTGGCTAATCCAAGTGAACAAGGACAAGAAACAACTAATACAGATAAAGATCTTTCAAACGCGTAAGAGAGAGTATCTTGACTATGGGGTAAAGTAGATACAAAGTCAGTCCCAAAAATTAACCAAGATAAAAACACTACAAGCGAAATTAAAAGCACACTTGGAATAAATATTCCCGCGACTTTATCGGCAATTTTAGCGATTCTTGGTTTGCTCTCGCTTGCTTCTTTAACTAGTTGGATAATTTTCTGAATGGTAGTTTCTTTGCCAACTAATGTAGCTTCTATCTCTAAATATCCATCTTTATTGATGGAACCGCTATAAACGGATGAATCTATTTCTTTATTTACTGGCAAGGATTCTCCAGAAATTGCACTTTCATCAACGCAAGAAGCCCCCTTTTTAACAATTCCATCAACCGGAAAATGCTCTCCAGGACGGATGAGAAGGAGGTCTCCTTTTTTAATATCTTTTGTTGCGATTTTTTCCTCTTTTCCGTTTATTAATATGGAAGCTTCACTTGGTTCAAGTTTAGCTAATTTTGCAATTGCAGAACTTGTTTTGCCTTTGGAAAAGGTCTCTAAAGTCTTTCCAATGAGTATAAATGCAGGGATAACACCAGCACTCTCAAAGGATAAATTCATAGATAAATGCATTATTTTTTCGTTATAACCCGCTATCGCGGCATCATTCATTAGAAATAATAGAACTACACTATAGATAAAAGAGACGCCACTCCCTAAAGCTACTAATGTATCCATATTAGGATTCTTATGAATAAGAGAAATGATCCCTGATTTAAAGAAGGAGAAATTAATGCTTAGAATTAATAATGAAAGTAATAATTCTATAAGAGCTAGATTTAAAAGATTTTCTTTTAAGTACCCAATAGGCCAATCAAGCATTGAACCCATTCCTAAATATAGAAGTGGCAAGAGAAAGATGATGGTAGGGATTAAGCGAATAATCATTCCTTTCAATTCTTTTTTGTTATCAAATTGAGAAATATCTGTTCCTAAATCTTTATCATTTTCGGAAATTAATTTTGCTTTATAGCCAGCTTTTGCTATGGATTTTTCAATTTCTTCATTCTTTAAATTGCCTTCATAAGTTATTTTTAAAGAATTAGTTAATAAAGAAGCGTTAGCTTCTTTGACACCGGATACTTTTTTGGCTGCTTTTTCTACATGACTAACGCAAGAGGCACAAGTCATTCCTTCAATTGAAAAATCTTTTTCTTTTAATTCACTCATTTTAATCTTTCTAAAAGAGTTATTGTTTCATCAATAATCTCTTCTTTTCCTTTTAATAAATCATCATGGACACAGGTTTTTAAGTGGGTTTTTAAAATAATCATAGCGACTTTATCTAAGGCTTTTTCTGCGGCTATTACTTGGTTTAGAATATCGCCACAATATCTATTGTTAGCGAGCATATTTTTAATGCCTTCTAATTGCCCGATAATCCTATTTAAGCGGTTTTCTAAATCTTTTTCCTCTTTATTAGAGCGAGGAGTGCTTTTTTGTTTTTCTAAACAACAACAATTTTTATTTTCCATAACTCAATAATATACCCCAATGGGGTATTATTAAAGGGAAATAAAAAAGGCGATAAATCATTATCGCCACAAATAATTTATAAAATATTTATCCTAAAATAGCTTTAATTACAGGTTCAAAGTCCTTGCCATCGTATTCTTCGACTTGACCCTTATCTACTAAAGTAGTTAATAAAGGATCGATAGCTAATTCTGTTAAGAATGGAATTCCTAATTCTTTAGCGGCATTCTCACCTTTTTTATCGCCGAATGGATAAATTCTCTCGTTACAATGGGGACATTTAATGTAAGCCATATTTTCGACTAAACCAAGCAATGGAATATTCATTTCTTTAGCCATTCTTACAGACTTATAAACAACATCTCCTACGAGATTTTGTGGAGAAGTAACAACTAAAACGCCATCTAAAGGAATCTGTTGGAAAACAGTTAATGGCACATCTCCAGTTCCTGGGGGCATATCAATTAGAAGTACGTCAATTTCTTCTAAGATAGTCATGGTATACATTTGGGAAACTAAATTAGAAATTAAGGAACCTCTCCAAATAATTGGAGCGGTAGGGTCATCTAAAAGATTATTAGCACTTAATAATTTAATACCATTTTTAGTTTTAGCGGGAAAAATACCATTTTGATCACCAAAGGCTTGATAATTATCTTCTCCAAAAGCTTTTGGGATAGATGGTCCAGTTACATCCGCATCTAAAATGGCAACTTTTTTACCATGTTTCATTAAAGAAACCGCTAAAAGAGAGGTGACCATAGATTTGCCAACTCCACCCTTGCCACTAGTAATAGCAATTGTTTTCTTTATGGAGGTTTGAGCGTTAGGTTTTAATTTTTCTATTCTTTGATGGCAACCTTCAACACCGCAGGTTTCGCAATTATGGGTACACTTTTCTTCAGACATATTTTTTCCTCGCTTATGTATTATAAGGGGTTAAAAATTTTTTTGTTTCAAAAGTACATTTTTCCTTAATAGAGTTATCATATTAAGGTATGACATTAGAAAATGTTGGTGAATTAGCCTTAGATACCTTAATAGATTCTCTAAAAATCTTAGCTTTAGCTTTTTTGATTTATTTTTTGCTTTCCTTTTTTGAAGCAAAAATGGCTAAGATGCTTGAAAAAGGCAAAAGATGGGGTCCTTTATTTGGCTCTTTTGTTGGCGCTATTCCTCAATGTGGAATGAGTGTTGTAGGTAGTGATCTTTATTTAAAAAGACATCTTACTATGGGGACCTTAATTGCTATATTTTTGGCTACTAGCGATGAAGCTCTTCCAGTACTATTAGGTGATTTTTCTGGTAAATGGTATGTTGCTTTTATTATTTTAGGATTTAAGGTTGTTTTTGGGGCATTATTCGGCCTTTTAGTTGATTTAATTGCCACCAAAAATGATAAGCAAGTAAGTGAACATTTAGAGCATTGTAAAGAAGAAGATAATCTTCATTATGGCTGTTGCGCTCATGAGATTGAAGGAGATAAACATGGTCCTTTAGGCGAACATTTATTCCATCCATTATTACATTCACTAAAAATATTTCTCTATTGTTATATAGTTGCTTTCTTGTTTGGCTTGTTAATTTTAGGAGTAGGTGAAGATTCTATCGCTAAATTTTTAACCTCTAATTGGTATTTGACACCATTAGCTTCCTTACTTATTGGATTAATTCCTAATTGTGCTTCTAGTGTTTTACTTTCTAATTTATATATTCATGGAGCATTGCCCTTTGGAGCCCTACTATGTGGTTTAGCGGTTAATGCGGGGCTAGGTCCTTTATACTTATTTAAAGAAAAAGAACATTGGAAAGAAGCTTTCTTAATCATTGGTTTATGTGCTACATTTTCGATTATTCTAGGATATAGTTTTATTTGGGTTACAATCTAATTATGGAAAAGAAAAAGCAAGGTTATATTCCAAAAAAGAAAAATAGAACAGGAGAAGATATTGATATGCTCTTTGAAAAAGAGATAGAACCAGAGAACAGCGGAAGCGGTTCTTATAAATATAGAGATCATATTGATTCTTATTAAAATGCAAAATTCACCGCAAAAATCCCTTAAAAATGATTTAAAGAATACATTTATAACTGTTTTTAATTTTGTTTCTTATGTTGTTTTAGGAATAATAACGCTTTTTAATAACGCTTTCTTTTTGTATTTAGTTATATCGAGTACTGAAGATAAAAGGCTGGTTTTAATTTGGATATTTGGTACTCTCTCATTAATTAGTTTATTCATTTATATTGTGGATTCTTTGATCAAATTTTTGCCTTTGAAAAACACTAGAAAAAGATTTCTTACTTTGGATGTTTTTTCTTGCATTATGCGTTTCTTATTTTTAAGTGCAGGAATTTTTCTTTTGATTCTTGCTCTTCTTTATGAGGGTGCCTTTTCTTCTTTCTTAAGAGCTTATGGCATAGCTTTATTAGCCATTGAAGCAATTTTCTTCTTTTATTCTCTATTTTCCTTTGCTTGGTATAAGGAAAATCCTAATCGTTATACTTTCGGAGAAGATCTTATTAAGGAAGAAGAAAAACCTACTATAGAAGAGAAGAAAAAGATCATAGTTGAAGCCAAGAAAGAACTTAGTTCTATTGAACATAAAGAAGAAACAAAAGAAATTAAACAATTACCTTTAAAAGAAAATAAAAAGAGAAAAAAGAAAAAATAAAATTTAAATATAGAGAGGTATATCATGAAAAAAATGTTTAAGATTTGTGCGCTAGCATGTTTTGGCTTATTAGCTTCATGTAAAACCAATGAAGTGTTATCTAGTGAGCAAAATAACCCTTCTTCGAGTTCAGGTGATAGCTCTTCAACGACTAGAGAGGATACTTCCTCTACAAGTAATGGCAATAGCTCTTCAACAAGCGAAGATATGCCTACTGGATGGAGTCAAGATGATTTAAATGATATGGTTACCTTTTTAGGTGAAGGTGTTACTTTACCCTTCCCAATCGGCTTTACCGCAAATTATGTTTTAGCCAGCGGAACTGATAAGGATGGAGAATGCTTTATTGTTTACGATGCTTATTCTGGCGATCTTTCTGCCTCTTATTCTGCCCAACTAATCGCTGATGGATTTATTAAAGATTCTTCTGATGATGAAGGATATATCTATTTCATTAAAGAAAATATTACCTCTGATAAAGATTTATGGGTTCAGATTGATTTTGTGGATAAAGAATTTGAAATTTTTGCTTATTTAGAAAACGCGACTCCTAGGTTTGAGACTTTCCCATATTCGGAAATAAATTCTTTTTTCTCTTTATCTTTAAGTGAAAGCAATTTGCCATCCTTTACTTTAAGAGAAGGCGAAAAATATGATGGTTATTCCTCTACTGATGGTAGATATTTCTATGTTGGTGGTTATATAGCAACAAACATTACTGATGAGGACTATTTCTTAGATTATGCCGTTAAATTAGAAGGTCTTGGTTATCAAGTTGATTTAGATAACGCTCTTGCTACTTTAGATAGTCTTTCCTTTAAAGTCGAATTTTCTTGTATCGATGGTTATTTCTTCCTACAACTTTCAAAATATGTTGTTCCCGCGAAAGGCGATTATGTAATGACTATTACCAAAGCGGACATTCCTAACTCCAAAGGTTATAACGATGGCCTTACAAATATAATAGTTAATGAAATTAACTTAAAATATTATTTTGTAATGAATGCTAATTGCATCCAATTTAAAAGGGCTTCCGGCGCAAATCTTTATAATGTAGATAGCATGGGGAAGATAACCTCTATAGTTGTTACCGCTGATTCTAATAGTATTAATTATTATAGTCCTCTTACTTTATATGTATCTTCTTCACCTATTTCTGATACTAATGTTGGAACTAAAGTTGAATATACTATGAACAATCTTGAATATGTCTATAACGTTACTGGTAATGCCTCTTATATTAAGTTAGTTAATGAAGGTAAAGATTACGCTTCAAAGAACACCTCTATAGTGATTAATTATAGCTTCGAATAGACTTTTATTGATATTTTAGCCTAGATTTGCAGTGTTTTTCGCTTTTTAAAAGAGTATTGAAAAACACTTTTTATTAATTTTATTGCGCCAAAAATTTCAAAGTGTAGAATTGATTTTGCTTTTGGGGCGTAGCCAAGTGGTAAGGCAAGGGTCTCTGAAACCCTGATGCACTGGTCCGATCCCAGTCGCCCCAGCCAAAAGTGAAATTATTGGGTTTTGACCCATTTTTTTTATTTTAGAAAGTAGTAACTATTGATAAGAGAATATCCCACATTAGATTAAAGTCTCTAACGCTTAAATATTCATAACGGCCATGATGGTTATAGCTTCCTGTTCCTAAATTAGGAGTAGGGCATCCCTTAAAGGAAAAAGTTGCTCCATCAGTCCCGCCTCTAACTGGTAAATGGAGAGGCGTTAAACCAATCTTTTTAAAGGCTTTTTCAGCATGGGTAATAGCTTCAGGATGAGCTAAGAAAACTTCGTGCATATTACGGTAATCATCTTCTATATTTAAAGAGATTTGAGCTTTTGGATATTTATTTTTTAGAAAAGTAAGGGCGTTCTCAAAATCTTCTTTTTGCTTAGCTAGACGATTTTTGTCGTGATTTCTTAAAATGTAATTAGTTTTAGCAAAGCCACTAGAACCTTCAATATGTAGTAGGTGATTGAAGCCTTCGAATCCTTCGGTATTTTCTGGTCTATCAAAAGAGGGTAATAAACGATCAAATTCCATAGCTAAAGAGATAGCATTTATCATCTTTCCTTTAGCTTCTCCTGGGTGAATTTCTACGCCTTTAAAAGTAAGTTCAGCATGAGCGGCGTTAAAATTATCAATGTCAACATGATTTGGATAATCGCCATCGACAGTGTAGGCATATTTGGCACCAAATTTTTCCTTATTAAAATGTTCCGGTCCGCGACCAATCTCTTCATCTGGAGTAAATAAAATAGCTAAAGGGTGGTGCTTAATTTCTGGATTCTTCTTTAAGTAAGCAACCAAACTCATTATTAAAGCAACGCCCGCTTTATCATCTCCCCCCAAGAGAGTATCGCCGCTTGTGGTAACTAATGTATCGCCAATATGTTCTTTTAAAGCTGGGAAATCTTTAGGAGAAAGCACGAATTCATCGTTTAATTTAATGTCTTTTCCATCATAATTAGTAATTATTTGCGGTTTTACATCTTTTCCTGGGCATTCAAGTGCCGTATCCATATGGGAATTTAGACCAATAACATCTGTGTTACCTTCTCCATCTAAATGAGAATATAGACGGCCATATTCATCAATTTCCGCTTTTAATCCAATTGCTTCAAGTTCTTCTTTTAGTAGCTTAGCTAAATTAAGTTCCTTTAAGGCACTAGGCGTTGTTTCACTTTTATCATCACTTTGGGTATCAATTTTTACATAACGTAAGAATCTTTCGAGAGCATCTTTTTTGGCGTTTTCCATAAATTAACCTCCGCTAGATATGTATTTTACCCTTCTAGAAATAAATTTATATGAAAAAGCATTCATTTTACTTTAGATTTTTATTAACAAGTCTAAAATATGGACGTTCGAGAGTTTTTCTCTCTAAGGAGTTATTATGTCAAAACAAAATTGTGGTGCATTAAATGCAGAAAAAGTTACTAAAATTATGGCGGATTATGAAGCTAATAAACAAAATGCGGTTGTTCGTCATGCTTTAAGTCGTCATAGCATTTCTAATGTAATTTTTAATACAGATTCATTAAGAGAAGTAACGCCTTCTTTTTCTATTGAATTAAAAACTTTACCCGTTGCTAACCAAAAACAAAGCGGACGTTGCTGGATTTTTGCAGGATTAAACGTATTAAGAGAAATTGTTGCCAAAAAATGTGGGTTACCTAAGTTTGAATTATCTCAAAACTATATTTCTTTATTCGATAAGATTGAAAAAAGCAATTATGCTTTAGAATCTATCTTAGAAATTGGTGATCGTGATCATGATGACCGTGAATTACATTTTATTCTCTCTAATCCTGTTAGCGATGGTGGTCAATGGGATATGTTCGTTAATCTTGTGAAGAAATATGGTGTTGTTCCCCAAGATCAATTTCCAGAAACTTATCAATCGGAAGCTACTAGAGAGAGTGACCAAATTGTCAATGCCGCTATAAGAGGTTTTGCTGCGGAAGTTGCACCTTTATTAAAAGAAGGAAAAACTAAAGAAGCTAGAGAACTAAAAGAAGAAACAATGGAAAAAATTTATCATTTCTTCCTTTCTTGTTTTGGTCTTCCTCCAAAAACTTTTGATTTTGCTTACACAAACAAAGATGGATTCCATATTGAGAAAGGTTTAACGCCACTTACTTTCTTTGAAAAATATATTGGAAATCAAATCGATGATTATCAATCTATAATTAATTCACCAACCGCAGATAAACCTTATTTACGTAATTTTACGATAAGACATTTAGGGAATGTTATTGAAGGAAAAGTGATTAATCACCTTAATTTACCAATGGAAAGAATTAAGGAATTAATTGTTAAACAACTAAAGAACGGGGAACCGGTTTGGTTTGGTTCTGATGTTTCTTTCTATCGTGATAGAAATTCTTTTTCTTGGAATGACAAAGCTTTTGATTATGAAAGTCCATTTAATATCAAACTCGAATTCTCTAAGGAAAAGATGCTTGATTATTGGCACAGCGCTATGAATCACGCAATGGTGATCGTTGGTGTGAATTTAGATAACGGGAAGCCAAATCGTTGGAAAATTGAAAATAGTTGGGGCAAAGAGGCTGGTTTAGCGGGTTATTTTGTTATGAGCGAAAGCTGGTTTGACACTTTTGTTTACCAAGCTGTTATTAATAAGAAATATCTTTCAAACGAAGAAATTGAGGCGTCTAAAAAAGAGCCCATTGTTCTCAATCCTTGGGATCCAATGGGCACTTTAGCTGACTAGTTCTTAATTAATCAAATCTAAAAGCTTTCTTAGAAAACTACATTCTATAGAAAGCTTTTTTCTTTAAAACTTATATTTAAAAGTAAATGCTCCATTAGTAGATTTAGAGGCATTTTCAAAGAAAATCTTTAATAAATAAGCATCTTTGTCAGTAGAAAATTCATAACGGATATCAATGGAATATACGGCATCATCCTTAAAATAACCATCTTCCGCTAAAGTGGTATCTGTCACGTAATAGAACTTATATAAAGGGGAAGGATTAGTGCTCTTATATTCTTCCATATCAGTTTTCTTTTCAATTCGATAGAAAGTCTCAGTTTCACCATACATAAAGCCTTTTGGTTTTCCGAAGCTATCTTGGTAATTGGTTTCTAAATAAGTGAATATTGTAGTGGCATTTTCTGCTAAAACATCTTCGCTTTCGCAAGAGGCAGAAAAAGCATAACCTTGGTTAAACCAAGTTAATGAAGTACTAATATCATTTCCAATATTAGTGGGGCACTCTAAGCCGCTTAAACCGATTTTTTCTAGTTCTGCATCAGTAAACCAAGCTGAAGAATCGTGTTCTTCGGGCTTGGAATTGCCACCTTGGTTTTCATTCATGGCACAAGAAGCAAGTAACATTAAAGGTGCGAGTAGTAGGCAAGAAAGTGTTTTCATTTTCATATTTTTTCCTCGGAAAAGTATTTTATCACAAACAAGAGTTTTTAAGAGTTATCTTTAGCTTTTTATCTTTATAAAAAGATTATTTTGTTACTCTTTTTTCTTGTCTTTAATAAGATTTTATCTAATATTTAAACCATGCCACAGATTGTATTAAAAGATATTAAAAAAATTTATCATCAAGGCGAAAATAACGAAGTTTCCGCTTTAAAAGATGTTTCTTTTTCAATCAATAAAGGTGAGTTTGTCATTATTCTTGGTGCTTCTGGAGCGGGTAAAAGTACTTTACTAAATATTTTAGGAGGAATGGATGTTGCTTCTTCTGGATCTTATAAGATTGAAGAGGAAGAAATGGTAGGCGTTTCCAGTAAAAGACTTTCTAAATTTAGAAGAACGGAAATTGGTTTTGTTTTTCAATTTTATAATCTTTTGCCTAATTTAACAGCTTTAGAAAATGTTGAACTAAGTGCTTCTTTATCTAAGAACCCTTTTGATCCTAGAAAGGTTTTAGAAGAAGTAGGTCTAATTAATAGAGCTAATAATTTTCCAGGAGAATTATCTGGTGGAGAGCAACAAAGAGTTTCTATCGCTCGAGCAATAGTTAAAAACCCAACCTTATTATTATGTGATGAACCTACAGGTGCTCTTGATTCAAGAACTGGCGTTACTATTTTGTCTTTATTAAAGAAAGTTTCCTCTACGTATCAAAAAACAGTTTTATTAGTTACTCATAATAGTGCTTTAAAAGAAATGGGTGATAGGGTAATTCGTATTCGAGATGGAATGATTGAAGAGAATACCGAAAATCCAAACCCCAAGAGTCCTGAGGAAATTAATTGGTGAAGATCTCACGTTTTTCTTTATTTAAAAAGATGGCCTTCCGTTCTTTAAAAAAGAGCTGGAGTCAATTTTTAGCAATTTTAGCAATTGGTACTATTGCGGTAACTCTTTTTGTAGGCTTAAAAGCTAATGCGCTTTCCTTAGAAAAAAGGGTAGAAGCTACTTATTCTCTTGGCAATATGGCGGATTTATGGGTTACTTCCTCTTCTTATAATGAGGAAGAAGTTTCTAAGATGAAAGATTTAGCTTCTAAGAAAGATGCCACAATGGAAGGTAGATTTGTCTTAACTGCCTCTTTAGGAAGTCACAATGTAATTACTTCTATTTCTCCCTCTCTTCCTAAAATTTCCCAACCATATGATATAAAATATCTGAAAAACCATGACAAAACCCGCTTCTTTTTACTTGATGAAGCTATTATCTATGGGGGAGTGACTGATGAAAAAGACACTTTTGCGTTAGGGAAAGAAGCTACTGTAATTTATGATTTATCGCAATATCAAAAATTATTTTCCACTTTAAGTGGCATTTTGAAATTAGATGATTATTTCCTTAGGGACTCTAATCCCTTTCTTTTAAATAAATGGTCTTTAAATTTTGTCGTTACTGGAAGCATGAAATATCCAGAAAATATCGCTAAAGCGGCTTATGGAACATCTACTATTTTGATAGATAATGATACTTTTTTATCTTCTCTTAAGAATTTTCTTAATCCTTACTTTAGAGAAAATTTGACCGCTTCCGAAAAAGAAAATGTTTTTCATTTATTAGGGGAAGTTTTTTCAGAATTAGGCTACTTTAAAGAAGAAAATAACTCTTTTTCTTTAGCACCTAACCAATATCTTTTTGCTTCTAAAAACAAAGAAAACATTAATGATCTAAATATGGAATTGAAGGAACTCTCTAAAGGGAAAAATAGTTCTATTTATAGTGTCAATAATCGCAATAATATGCCTTTTTTCTTAACGATTAGCAGTGAGATATCTCAGGCTAAAGGATTTACTTATTTGTTTCCTTTCGTTTTTTTCTTTGTTGCTACTTTAGTTATTTTAACTACCGCTAGTCAAATGATTGTTAAAGAAAGACATCAAATAGGCACGTTAAAAGCTTTAGGAGTTAACAAAGGCGAGATTCTTTTCTTTTATATGTCTTTAATCCTTATAGTAGTCTTTCTAGGGATTCTTTTAGGGGAAATACTTGGACCCTTTATTATCCCTTGGATTATGGGCAATAAATATGAATTAATCTATACTTTATCGCCTTTAAAATATGTTTTCCCAACATTAGAAGGCCTTTTAGTCGCTTTCTTATTCTTAACAATCAGCGCTTTAACTGCTTATTTAGTAATCATTAAAGAAGTACGTCTTTCACCTTCTGAAAGTATGCTTCCGGTAACGCCTTCATTTAAAGCTAAAAAAGATTCACCTTTTAAAAAGGAAAATTCTCTCTTTCTCTCTTTAAAAATGGCTTTTAGGAATATTAGGGCTAATTTACTTAAATCGTTAATGGTTGTTGTAGGAGTTATGGGCTGCACTTCTTTATTAGTAACGGGATTTGGCATTGAAGATACTGTCTATAACGGTATTGATCAAGATTTAGCAATGTGCGGCCAAAGCGCTTTAAATTTAACTTTTTCTGAAGGGAAGAAAAAGAGCGAATTTGCCGAAGAAATCAAGGATATTAGTTCCATTTCTTCTTATGAATTATTTCTTAATACAACTGGAAATTTAACTGCTCAAAATGGTTATTCCGCATCTTTAAATATTTTTCTTCTTTCTGGAGATTCTTCAAATACTCATTTTGGCTATGCTAGAGGACTAAATAAAGATGAGATTGCTTTAGGAAAAAAATATAGCGAGTCTTTGTCTTTAAAAGTAGGCGATATTGTTACTTTTTCTCTTGGCTCTCTTTCTTATGAAGTTACCATTGGTCAAATTTATGAGGCTTTTTCTTATAATGGGTTAGCTATTTTTTCTAGTGCCTCTTGCTTTAAGGATAAAGATTTTGTTTATAACGCTTCTTATATAGATGTTAAAGAGGGAAGCTCTATTGAAGAAGTTAAAAATGAATTAAAAGCGAAGGCTCCTTCAATATTAAAGGCAGTTTCTAAAGAAGATTGGCGAGAAAAGATTAATAATCTACTAAATGGAATATTAGTTATGACTTTAGCGGTTAAAGTCTTTGCTATCCTTCTAGCCTTAGTAGTTCTCTACAATTTATCATTACTCAACTTCAACGAAAGATATCGAGAAATAGCCACTTTAAAAGTCTTAGGATTTAATTTAAGAGAAATAAGTTTAAGTCTTCTTTTTGAGACTATGACTCTCACTATCATAGGGATTTCTTTGGGTTTACTTTTGGGATACCCATTTTTATTAGCCACGATGTCCTTAAATAAAGTAGAGCTTGTTTATTATATTTATTCAATTTCTCCCTTTTCGTATTTAGGGAGTTTCCTTTTAACTTTTATCGTTGCTTTTCTAACTAATTTATATTTTGGAAGAAAAAGTAAGAAAGTGCCTCTTGTAGAATCCTTAAAAAGCGTAGCCTAAAAAGCACTTCTCTAACATATTTTAATTTATTGCTTATAATAGAGGTGGAGGTAATAAAAATGGAAGAAGTTAAAAAATATCGTTGCACAGTTTGTGGCGAGATAGTTGTCCCTAACCCCGATGGAAGTTGCCCTATTTGTGGAGCTCCATTTGAATGTTTAATACCCTTAGAAGAAGGGGAAGAATAATTCTAATTTTAAAAGCCTATTAATAGAAATCGTTGCAGATTTGCAGCGATTTTTCTATTTTGCGAGGTAATTGTTTAAGAAAGTTTCGAGAAGTGGACGATGTTTTTCCATTGCTTTAGCTTGATCCCAAAAAACATATTCGCCATACGTTTTTATTTCTATAGCAGGAATTTCTAAACCCATCAAAGGGATAATATTAGCTCTTTTATAGAAAGGACTTTCCGCGATTCTTTCTTTTCTGAAGAAAGAATCCGTTATTTTATAATTTTCACCGTCTTTCACTATCGAATCATTTAAAGTAACGTTCATATCTAAGATTAATTCGCTTTTATTTTTAGCCTCTCCCTTTTGGTAAACAATAAATGTAGGGACATACCCTGAGCCATAACCTAAAGAAGTGTTGTATTTATTGCTTAACCCATAATCATCTTTAAAGGTTTGCCAAGTTTCTTCATTTGTAGAGCCATCTTCATTTAATCTAATGCCGAATGTATCGCAATCAATAATATAGCTATTAGCTCTTTTTATTTGGTTATATTTTTCTAAGAAGGCGCTATCTACATAAGAACAATCTCCGCAAGAACTTCTCGAGAAATAAACTAAAAATTGAGGAGTAGGTGAGTTAATAAAGAGATCATCAAGTTGGGCTTTATTTATATAGTTCATTGAGCTCCAGGAAACGCGCTCATTCATCCAACTTTTAAAGTTGTCGTATTCGACAAAATCATCAGAGGCACCTTTACGAAGATATTGATCAAAGATTTTCCCTTCTTTAAAAATAGCAATGGTTTCCGAATCGTTATTGTAATTAACGCCGAATGTGGGTTTATTTTCTGAGAAATTCTCAATCTCAAAACTATATATTAAGGCATTATTAGCCTTCATATAACGAAGAAGGGCAGCCTCATATTTTTTCCAACATGTGCAACTATTATCTTTTTTATGAAAAAGAACCACAAAGTTCTTCCTATTATCTACAAGAGTTTTTAAATCTATATAAGAAAGCTTTTCACTATGATTAATAAAATTATTTTCAGAAACTGAAGTATCAAATACTTTTCCAAAGGTTATTGAAACTAATGAATTTTCTTTTTCAGGAGAACAAGAAAACATTGAGAAAATAAAGGGAGCAAGAAATGCACATCTAAAAAAATTAATCTTTTTCATAGGTTAATTTTAATGTTTTTCTTTTGCGTTACAAGAAAAGGCTTTTTTTGGTAAAAAATGTTAGCAAAAATTTTTAAAAATTATCTAAGAAAACTACTTTAGAAATTCGTGAGCAATTTTTAAGTGAAAAATGTTAAAAATTTTCAAAGATTTTTTTCAATTAAAAATGTTGCCTAAAAGCTCGAAAGGACCGATAGAAAGCGCACTTTTGATTTTGCCAGTTTTTTGAAGAAAAAAATCAATTAAAAAAGTATTTGCATTTTTGCTTATTTACGTGCATATTTTTGCGCGTCAAGAAATTCACTTTTTTGATGGAAAATAGCAAAATTGGAAGGGGCTATTATATGGAAGAAAATGATTCAATAATTTCTCTGGTTCACGTTTCCAAAGTCTTTGATAAGACATTTACCGCTGTAAATGACTTTTCATTAGACATTAAACGTGGTGAATTTGTTACTTTGTTAGGACCTAGCGGATGTGGCAAAACAACAACTCTTAGAATGATTGCTGGTTTTGATATCCCTAGTAGTGGCAAAATACTTCTTTCTGGGCAAGATATTACTAATTTGCCCCCTTATCAAAGACCTGTTAACACTGTCTTTCAACACTATGCTCTATTTCCTAATTTAGATGTTTATGACAATATCGCTTTTGGCTTAAAGCTTAAGAGAATTCCTTATAAAGATAAGAATGGCAAAATCAAGATGAAAAAGCTTGATGCTAAGACCATTGATGAAAAAGTTGCTAAAGCCTTAGAAATTGTTGATATGGAAGAAATGGAAGATAGAGATATTTCTAATCTTTCTGGTGGTCAACAACAAAGAGTCGCTATTGCAAGAGCTATCGTCAATGAACCGCAAGTTCTTCTTCTTGATGAGCCTCTTAGCGCTTTAGACCATAAAATGAGACTTGATATGCAAATAGAATTAAAAGAAATGCATAAAAAGTTAGGTATTACCTTTATTTATGTTACTCATGACCAAGAAGAAGCTCTTTCTATGTCTGATAAAATTGTTGTTATGAAGGATGGAGAAATTGCTCAAGTCGGCACTCCAGAAACTATTTATAACGAGCCTTCTAGCGCTTATGTGGCCGACTTTATTGGTGAATCTAATATTTATAACGGCACCATGCTAAAAGATAAAAAAGTTCGTTTCTTAGGCGGTGTTTGGGATTCTATTGATGATTTTAAAGAAAATGAAAAAGTTGATGTCGTCATTCGTCCAGAAGACGTCGAATTAGGCCCTATCAACAAAGGAATCGTTAACGGAACCATCAATTCTCGTGTCTTTAAAGGTGAAGATTATAGCTATGTTATTTTAGTTGGAAAATCAGAAGTTTTATGCCGCGATAAGAAGAAACACGATGTTGGTGATAAGGTTTCTATTAGCGTTGATAAAGAAAACTTACAAATCGTTCAAAAAGGTGTCACTGATAATGAGTGGGATGACGCGATTATCAATACTAATAATGAAATCGAAACTGGTGATGTCGTGCTTAAAGCCAATGTTACCCAATTAATTAAAGGTTCCTCTCTTGATGAGAAAGGCAATCTTTATGATCCTAAGAGCGGACATCATTACGATTTCACTGACGCTCAAGTAGTGGCTTCTTGTGGATTAGATGATCCGACAATTAGTGATAATTTAGAAGGTGGTTTAGCTAAAGGGACGGTTATTAGCGCCGTTTGGCATGGTGACCATTATTTATATTTAATTAGAACTGAAGGAGAAACTGATTTCTTAGTTAATTCTCCTTATCAATGGAATGTTGGCGATACAGTATCAATCGATATTGATCCTAGCAAGATTAGACTTCGCTTAAAGAAGGACCTTAACTCCTATGTCATCGACTAAAAAAGGCACCAGCTTTTGGACGAAATGTAAGGGTTATTTCGCCTTAAAGAGAAAGCATTTAGCCATTCCTTATGCCCTTTTCTTACTTCTATTTGTTCTTATTCCATTATTTACTATCTTAGTTTACGCTTTTTCGAAAACTACTTATGACGACTTTGGCAATAAAGTAACGACATTTTCTTTCGATGCTGCCGCATCTTTCTTTACGAAGTCTTATAAATGGGAAGTTTTATTTGTTTCTCTATTTATGGGAATTCAAACAACTCTTATTTGTATTCTTCTTTCTTATCCTGCTGCCTTCTTTTTAGCGGATAAGCGTTTTAATAAAAACACGGTCTTAGTAATTCTCTTCATTATGCCGATGTGGATTAATTTCGTTATTCGTACTGGCGCTACTAGAGACTTACTTTCTTGGATGGGGTTAGATGGCTCTTCTCATCCTTGGGGAGCGACCTTAATTGGTATGGTTTATAACTATATTCCCTTTACCATTTTGCCTTTATATACCACGATGCTCAAACTTGACCGCAGTCAAATTGAAGCTTCTTATGATTTAGGCGCTAATAGAGTACAAACTTTCTTTAGAAATATTCTTCCTCAGACAACTCCTGGGATTATTAGCGCTGCTGAAATGGTCTTCATGCCAGTCATGTCTTCTTATGTAATTTCTGATACTTTAAGTGAAGGCAAAATCACTTTATTTGGAAATTATATCTACTTAGATTTTACTAATTCTTTATGGAACGAAGGTTCTTTTATGGCCTTAGTTATGTTAGTCATCATTGGTATTTCTATGTTCTTAACTAGAAATGTTGAGAAAGATGCTGCCGATAATAGAGGAGGTGCCTTATGGTAAAAAGAAGAATAATGAGCAAAGAAAAGCGCCTCTTATTTTGGAAGTGTTTTGGTCAATGCTATATTTGGCTTCTCCTCATCCTTATGTATCTTCCAGTTATTGTTTTAATGATTTATAGCTTTACTGTAGGTGAGGGGGGAAGCGATTTAAATTTAGGTGAATGGGGTCACTTCAGTTTTGATCTATATGTTCGCTTATTTAAAGATGTCCAAGTTCAAAGGGCGATTGGAAATACTATTATTATTGCACTTTTATCCGCGACATTAAGCACCATCATCGGTACTTTAGGGGCAATTGGTGTTTATGAATGTAAGAAGCTTCCCAAGAGATCATTAGAATTCATTACCCAAATTCCTGTTGTTAATCCGGAAATTGTTATTGCCCTATCTTTGATTGTTGTCTTTGTTTCTTTAGGGGTTCAACTTTCCTTCTGGACATTATTATTAGGGCATTTAGTTCTAACATTACCTTTTGTTTATTTATCCGTTAAACCAAAATTAATGCAGATGGATCCTCAACTTTATGAAGCCGCTTTAGATTTAGGGTGCACCCCTAGACAAGCTCTTAGAAAAGCAGTTTTCCCAGAGATCGTTCCTGGTATTTTAAGTGGTTTCCTTATCGCTATTACTTTGAGTTTAGATGACTTCATTGTTACCGCTTTTACAACTGGTCCAGGTCTATTAAGTGGCAAGAGCGATATTCAAACAATATCCACTTATGTTGAAGGTATTATTAAAAAACATCCTTTACCAGCAGAGCTTAGAGCGTTATGTACTCTGATCTTTGCTCTTGTTCTTCTTTTAGCTATTTTCTTCACTATTTATCAAAACAAGAAAGCAAAGATGAGCAAAAAAAGAAAAGGGAGGGCCTATTAAAATGAAAAATAATTTAATTAGAGCAGCTTTGTTAACTCTTTCTACTTTTTCTCTTATTTCTTGTTCTTCCTTAGAAACTATTTCTAAAGATCCCTCTTTAGCTGCAGGTGACGTTATTACTATTAATATTGCTAATAGTGATGATTACATTTGGAAAGATGAAGACACTGGAAGAACTCTAGTAGATGATTTTGTTGATTATGTTAAAGCGACTGATGGAGTTACTTTAAAGGTTAATTACAGCGTTTTTAGTACACCAGAGGAAATCTTATCCAAAGTTACTGCCGGAACTGCTTCCTATGATTTAGTTAATAATAGTGACTATATTATTCAAAAGATGCTTGGTTTAGATATGCTTGAGCCTTTTGTTACTGGTGAAGAGAGAAAAGCTTTATACGGTGATACCTATTCCGCTTGGGAAGATGATTATTATGAAGAATATGCTTCTCCCTTCCTTTTATCTTTACTTAATGGCATTAAAGCTAAAGTAAAAACTCCTAATGGGGTCGAAGAAAGAAATTTAGGTAATTATGCTAGAGGTTATATGTGGGGAACTTTAGGAATCACTTATAATCCAGGTTTTAAAGATTATAAAAGTCGTGGATTAAGCGAAGATGACGTTAAAGTTCAAATGTGCGATTGGAACGCGATGTGGAATCCTGCATATCACGGCACTTTCCAGATTAAAGATTCGATGAGAGATACCTATGCTATCGGTCTTATGCATATTTACGATAATTATTTCCAAACTTTACGTACTTGGTATATAAATGGAAAAAGAAGTGATGGCACTTCTTATTCGAAGAACGATTATCAAAATGATGCCAAAATAATTTTTAATAATCTTAATTATTTAGAAGAATTCAATGCTCTAGCGAAAAAGATAGATTCTAATGCTCCTATTTATACAGTTGATGAAATTATTGGCGAAGTACAAGCAGCTCTCGTTACTTTAAAAAACAATAGCTTCGGTATGGAAGTTGATAGCGGAAAAACTGATATTACGACTGGCAAAAAGAGCGGTATCGACGTGGCTTGGAGTGGCGACGCTATAACGTCTATGGACTTAGGAGATGGTAATAGCGCTAACCCAGTTTCTTTATATTATTCTGTTCCTTTAACCGGGGGCAATATTTGGAGTGATAACTGGATAATGCTAAAGATGAATGTTGGTGGGAACGCTTTAAAGAAGCAATATTGCCAAAAATTCATCGATTTTATCTCTAATCCAGAGATTGTTGTTAGAAATATGGATTACATCGGATATACCTCTTTTATTGGTGGTCCTGAAGTTCTTTCCTATGTTCGGGAGTCTTATGATCCTAGAACCTATGCGATGTATGTTTATGATGAAGAAAACGAAGAATTTCTTCTTGATGAGGAAGAAAACTACGTTTATTTAGATGGTTCTGGTGTCCATGATGGTTATGATTATGGTGAAGTGGATATGAGAGGAAGCTCCTATAAAGCTCCACGCATCAATGGTTCGGATAAGACTTGGGAAGAATTTGCCCACGATGTAGCAAAAGAAGATTGGCGAAAAATTGATTTAACTTATTTCTTTTCTGGAGATAATTCTGATGAAGATACTTTAAAAGGTAGCGATCTTGAAGCGGGTGTAGACACTATTTTCTATAGTAACGAAATAGAAGAAGTTACTGGTAAAAATTTAAAAGGCGAAGAAGAAACAGTTCTTGTTGGTAGACAATTCTTAGCCCAATATCCAGTAGAAGATGAAACCTTAAAAGGTAGTTCTCTTTGCTCTATTCCTTCTTTAGCGATTATGGAAGATTATGGTAATAACTCCGCTATAGTCCTTACTATGTGGGAGATGGTTAAATCTTCTCCATTGCCATTATGGGCGCTTATTCTTCTTATTAGTGAAGGCGTAGTTGTCGCTATCGGTGTTACAACATATTTGACAACTAAAAACATTTCTAAACGTTTAAGAAAGAAACGTCGTGAAGAAAAGAACGCTTAAATGTAAAAAATTTCCTATTCTTTGACTACTCTTTTGCTCTTTTAGCTTTAGCTTGTTAAGATAGAGAACATTATGAAAGCAAAAAATCTTCTTTATTTTCAAAGTGGTGGTCCGACAGCAGTAATCAATTCTTCTCTTTATGGAGTTTTTATTGAGGCTAAAAAGCATCCAGAAATTAAACATATTTTGGGGGCTAAATTTGGAATTGAAGGGGTTTTGAACGAGGATTTTTGCATTTTAGATGAGGAAGAGAAGGAAGAAATAGAGCTTTTAAAACAAACGCCTGATATGGCACTAGGAAGCTCTAGAAAAAATCTTCCTCCTTCTTTAAGTGATCTTATCTATCCTAAGTTAGAAGAAATCCTAAATCGCTATGACATAGGCTATCTTTTAATTAACGGTGGCAACGATTCAATGTTAACTGCATATCGAATTTCCTCTTATCTAAAAAATAAAAGTTCTGATATTAGAGTAATAGGTATTCCTAAGACAATTGATAATGACTTAATTGGTGCTGATCACACTTTAGGTTATCCAAGCGCAGCACTTCATACGATTAGACATATAGAGATGGTCGCTCAAGATGGCTTAATTTATTCTAAAGGGAAGATTCAAATTGTGGAAACAATGGGAAGAGATACTGGTTGGCTGGCCGCCTCTAGCGATATGTTACCCCCTTTACTTCACCCTGATTTTATTTTAGTTCCAGAAATGAATATTTCTCTTCCTTCATTCTATAAACAATTAAAAGAAGTTTATGAAAAAAAGAAGAGAGCGCTTATTGTTCTTTCTGAAGGAGTTAATCCTAATGTAGGGGAGGAAAGAGACCCCTTTGGACACGAAAATTTTGAAGGTGCGGCTTATCACTGGGCTAATTATATAAAGAAAGAATTAGGACTATCTTCAAGAGTTACTGTCTTGTCTTCCCCTGCTAGAAGCGATCCTTACTCATTAAGCCATATTGATGTTAAAGAAGCTGTTGCATGTGGCGAAAAAGCAGTGGAACTAGCTCTTAATGGTTATAGTGGAGTCATCCCTCAAATTGAAAGAATTTCTCATAATCCCTATCAAAGTAGTTTTAAAATTGAAGAACTTGCTAATGTCGGGGGGAAAGTTCGGTATTTACCTCAAGAATTCTTATTTGATAACACTAAGATGACTTTAGCCTTTAGAGAATATCTATTACCTTTATTAGTAAGAGAAGATATTAAGCTAGATACAAAAGGTTGTTCTTTATATTCAAAGTTAAAATTAACGCCTTATAAATTACCTTAATGCCTCTCTTTTCGATTGCTAGCTTTTATCGTGAATGCTATACTTTCCTAGCTGCATCCGTAGCCAAGCGGTAAGGCAGGTGACTGCAACTCACCAACCGACGGTTCAAATCCGCCCGGATGCTCCAAAAATAAAATAAAGTCTCAATATGGAAGTTGGGACTTTTTTTAACAAAAATAATGAAGATTTGCAGGATATTTTAGATTTTTTGCCACTCTGTAAATGAACCAGTAAAATTATAGGTTGTTGGGTAATTATAATGGATATAAGTAGATGTTTTTGCTTTTCCTGCCTCGGTTAGAATTGCGTGATAAATGCCATCAGAACCCTTTTGTATTGTAGTTTTATAGACGGGTTGAATATAAATGGGGTCATAATATATTTTTTCGTTATATTCATTATTAATCAAAATATCAGTCGTGTAGATGATGAATGAAGAAATGTCATCTCCCTTAGGTAAGCTTATTAAGAAGCTCATACCGCTTGTTTCACTATCAAAAAATTTGGCCATCTCGGTAGTTGCTTCACTATCCATAGAACCTAGAGGGTTATTATTAATCCAGTAACCACCATTACTGTCATGTTTTCTATTGTAGATTATTTGGTTAATTGGAGATGAAACAATGTTCATTCCAATAGATGGATCCGCTACAGTGCCATTTAAAATACATTCAACTAGATGATTAGTTTTAAGTAATGATGAACTTTGATTATAGATAAAGGAACCAATGCTGTTTTCTATAGTGGTATCTCTAGATTCAGCATTTGCTTCAGCATAAATAAAAGAAGCACTCACGCCTCCTATACCTATAAGCGAAAAGATAGATAAAGTTAAAAGGGGCATCATTTTAAAAGAAAAGAATTTCTTCATTTGCTGCCCTCCTCACTTAAACATTTCATTTCTAAAGAATCACCAAGAATATTTGATAAATTCTCAATAATGGCGCCGCGAGGGGTGCTATTAAGCATTTTTAAAAGATACCATTTATCGTTTTTACTTCTTGGATAAGAAGTTCTCTCAGCACCAATATATTTTTCCATCAAGTTATTGTTACCAAGGAAACGAATATTAATACCTTCTTTATCCTCGTATAAATAAGCAAAACAAGTCTTTTTATTATCTTTTATTTGATAATAGGCATCAGCACTATGAAAACCATATTTGTGACTACTTTGATTTACCTTAATATAAGTTTGGTTCTCGGAATGATTCTGTTCAAATGTTGATCTAATTGCTTCTTTTAAAGATAAATTCTCCGATAATTCAACGCTGGCATCCATAGTATTAGTGGCTATTAAGAAATGTCTATCATCCCAAGCTTTTTCTAATTTTCTATCTAATGCGGGTGCCACAAACGTTACAAAAACAATTAGAAGTAAGCATAAATACCCAGCAGGGCAGTTCATAAAATCCACAAAACTACCAACATAAGGAACTCTATTACCACGATATATTCCTCTCATATTTTCATAATAAACAGGGAAGCGGTCTGGATTTTCATTAGCGTCCCCTTTGAATAAATAACGGGTTTTGGGATATTCCTTTGAAGGTGGCGTAATTTGAATAATACGGTGGATTATTAAATATCCTTCTCTTTCATAAATGACGATATCGTACAATTTCAAATCTTCTTCTTCAGGTAATTGTTCGATAAATACTAGATCGAATTTTTGAAATTGATTGTCTAAATGATTTGTTACTAAGTAAGTGTTATTTTCGTGTTTTTTTGACATCGATCCGCTGCGAATGACTTTACTAACGGGAATATTTCCTACTTGATCATTTTCTTTTAGACGGCTTGATAAAGAAAAGGCAAAAACGCCAACAATGGCAATGCAGAGTGCAAAAGAGAGAATCTCTGAAATTATTTGTTTTGTCTTATTCTTTTTAACGTCTACTGTTTTCTTTTGTTTTAATATTTCTTCATCATATAAACCGCCGGCAATAGCTTTTAATCTTAGTTTCAAAATATGATGAATTAAGACAACAAAAAATACCGTTAAGACTAGGAAAACGATGACACATAATATTATGGAAAAAGTATTATAAGTGACATCCATTTTTAATCTCCTTTCTTAACGGTATTTAAGATAGAAAACCAAGCAGTAGCCTATTTTTCGGCGATAGTAACGGTGATAACTAGATTTTTTAATAAAGCGGAATAATTATCGTAATCGTTTTGGGTAGGTAATGAGAATTCAGTTACAGTAATAGCATTACTGATTTCATCTGCGAAATCATGTTCTCCAATTACTTTGGCTCCGCCATTTAAATCAACAGCAGCGTCACTATCTAAAGTTAAAATAGCATCTGTTTTACCTGCTGCGTCGGTATATTCGTTTTTCTTGGTGTCGTCGTTTAATGAAATAGCAATTTTTCTAGTAAGAACGATACCATTATCAACAACATCTTTATCCGCACCCGGGGTAGGAGTAAAGGTAACTTTAAAGGAACCTTCAACTGTTTTTGCTGTTAACCAAAGAGATTCTCCAGCTGGCTTTCCGACAAAACCTTTATCATCAACACCAATCTTTAAAGTAGAAACAACAGTAAGAGTTCCTTTCTTTAAATCATTTTTAGCTTCTGCAATAACAGTTTCTGCTTGTCCTGCAGCTTCGGTTACGCCTTGTTGAGCATAATTGAAGGTGGCGTATACTCCTCCAACTGTCATAATAGCCGCTAAAGCAACAATGGTTCCAATTTTCCTGATTTTCATCGATTTCCTCCTTTACATTCTTGCTAATGCTCTAAGTTTTTAGGACTTTTCTGCACTAATTTGCCAAGCGTTAGCGAGACGCTTTTTAGCGCAGGAAAAGTAAATTACAACACAATGTCAACAATGTCAAACAATATATTTTAAAATATTTTAAAACATTACAAAAAAAGAGATTTTAGGTTAAAAACGGAAACTTACAATTTATAAAATAACCCCATTACAAATTGCTTAAAACTAATACGTAAATTTATTAAGGTTTTAAACTACAATGTGTATGAAAAATGGTATTTTTAACTCAATAAATAAGCCTTTAATTTTTTGTTAGATAAAACAGCTGGATCGTTTTCTTTTATTAGTTATTTAAAACAACTTCAATATTAACAATCACTATCAATGGTTTGACTATTTTAAGCATAATAAAAATTCCGTTTGATTAATCTCATTGTCTTTTCATCGTTTTAAGCGTTTTTCTAAACGAAAGAACTTGCATGAAACTAGTTTGAGGGATATATTTATCAAGCTATTCCAAAGGAGTAGTAATGCGCCAGTAGCTCAGCTGGATAGAGTAACAGACTACGAATCTGTGGGTCACGAGTTCGAATCTTGTCTGGCGCGCCAATCGGGATGTAGCGCAGCTTGGTTACCGCGTCTGCTTTGGGAGCAGAAGATCGCGAGTTCGAATCTCGCCATCCCGACCAGGTTAATGAAAATTTCCCCTTATTACCCTATGTTAGTAGGATAAAACGGGGAATTTTTTGTTTTTCAGACGTCTTTACATGAAAAAACAAATTTTGTTCTGTTCGAACCAATTTGAATAAGATTGAATTTGCGTTATTGCAGTTAATGTTTTTATGGCCAACGACGGATTGTTATTGGTAATGGTCTTTTTATATTAACTTAATCTTTAATTACCTTCTAATTTAGCAAATTGCGAATTATATAAGGATGCATAGAAACCACCTTTAGCAAGTAAGGAAAGGTGGTTGCCGCTTTCGATGATGTTACCATCCTTTAAAACTAAGATTAAATCGGCGTTTTTAATAGTAGTCAAACGGTGAGCAATAATGAAAGAAGTGCGATTTTTAGTTAATTTATCCATAGCTTCTTGAATTATTTTTTCGGTTCTAGTATCTACGTTAGAAGTAGCTTCATCCAAAATTAACATTGGAGCGTTTTGAATCATCGCTCTAGTAATGGTTAATAATTGTTTTTGACCGCTAGAAATTTCTAAAGAATTATCTAATATCGTGTGATAACCATGTGGTAAAGCTTTTATAAAATGATCAACGCCGCAAATTTTAGCGTCTCCTTTCATAATATCATCAGGGATTTCTGGATTGTTAAATTTAAGATTTTCTCTAATTGTTCCTTCAAAAAGCCAAGTGTCTTGAAGAACCATACCAAAGAGAGAATGGACATTTTCTCGAGATAATTCTTTTGTATCAATCCCATCTATCTTAATACTTCCATCCCAAAGGTCATAAAAACGCATTAAGAGGTTTACCAAAGTAGTTTTACCCGCTCCTGTAGGGCCAACAATAGCGATTTTTTCTCCTGCTTTAATAGAAGCAGAGAAATCCTTTATGATTGGTTCACCTTCTTTATAACCGAAGCGAACGTGGCTAAATTCGATGTTACCAACGACTTTTCTAGGATCAATTATTTTTTTCTCGGTAATTTCTTCCTTGGTTTCTTCTTTGTTTAAGAATGAGAAAACTCTTAAAGAAGCAGCGGCACTTTGTTGAAGGAAGGGAATGTTTTGTGCTAAAGAAGATAAAGGAGAAGAGAATAAACGAACATAAATCATAAAAGAGGAGATAATGCCTAAAGAAGCTTGGTTATTTTCAATTAATAAAGCCCCTACAACGCAAACGGCAACATAAGAGAAATTAGAAACAAAATTCATTAAAGGCATTACTAAAGAGCCATAGAATTCCGATTTCCAGTTCATTTCATAAAGACTTTGGTTAATTTTCTCGAAAGCCTCTTCATTTTTTCTAATTGCATTATTAGCTCTAACTACTTGGTGAGCACTATAAATTTCTTCGACATGAGCATTTACTTTAGCGACAGCTTTTTGTTGTCCAACATAATATTTTTGACTTACGAAAAGAACAATAGAAGCTATGAAAATACCTATAAAAGTAGATAGTAGGGCAGTTAAAGCCATGCGCCACTCAGATATAAACATCATGATGACTACGCCGATAAGTTGGACTAAAGAACCGAGTAAAGAGGCTATACAACTAGAAAGAGATTGAGAAATAGTATCGACATCGTTGGTAATAAGAGACATGATGTCGCCTTTTTCCTTGCTTTCAATACTTTTTAAAGGAACAAGAGAAATTTTCTTATTTAAATCTTTTCTTAACCTTTTGCTCATTCTATTAGCAACAATCGTCATAATAAAGTTTTGCGCATAGGAAAAGAACACGCTTAAAGCATAAATGAGAATTAAGATTAACGAAATTTTACCAATCTTCTCTAAATCAATACTTCCAGTACCCATTATTTCTAATTTGATACCTTCTGAGATTAAATTGGTGATGTCTTCAATTTGTTTAGGGCCTAAGATAACTAATACAGCTCCAATAGAAGCAAAAAGGATTGCTAAAATGATGACAGGTAAAGCATCTTTGCCATAAAGGAATAACTGCTTTAAACCATTAACTGAGTCTTTTAAGCTTATTTTCTTTTTATTATCCATTTTTTTCATTTGCTTAATTCCTCCTCATTTAACTGACTAGAGGCAATTTCTTGGTATAAAGAACATGTTTTTAATAAATCTTCATGTTTCCCTAATCCAACAACCTTTCCTTCATCTAAAACAAGAATTAAAGAGGCATCTTTAATACTGCCAATTCTTTGAGCAACAATGATTTTTGTAGTGGAAGCATATTTTTCTTTTAAAGCTTTTCGAACTTCAAAATCAGTTTTGTAATCTAAAGCGCTAAGACTATCGTCAAAAAGAAGAATCTCTGGGTTTCTAGCTAAAGCTCGAGCAATTGATAACCTTTGTTTTTGTCCTCCAGAAACATTTTTGCCACCTTGTTCTATTTCGCTACTTAGACCATTTTCTTTTTTAGCGATAAATTCTTCACTATGGGATACATTTAGGGCTAGTTTTAAGGATTCATCATTATAGGAATGACTTTCGCCATATAGAGCGTTCTCCTTAATATCTCCTTTAAAAAGAATGGCTTTTTGAGGGGCAATAGCAATCTTTTCGTATAAAGTGGAGAAGCGGTAGTCTCTAAGATTAACTCCATCTAAGAGAATTTCTCCTTCGCTTGGATTATAAAAACGCATAGCTAAATTTAAGATGGTACTTTTCCCACTTCCTGTTGGGCCAATGATCGCTAACGTTTCTCCTTCTGAAATTTTAAAAGAGATATCAGAAAGAACATTTTCTTGGTCAGTTTTATCTTCATTGTTATAACCAAAAGAAACATTCTTAAATTCTAATTGGCCTTTAATAGTTGTTTCTTTATCAAAGCTTCCTTCTTGAATTTTTGTTTTGGAAGAAAGGACTTCATTCACTCTTTTCATAGCCACAATACTTCTAGGAGAGAACATAAAAACCATAACCATCATTAAAAATCCAAAAATCACTAAGGTGCTGTAACTAGAGAAAACCATCATATTAGAGAAAACGATGGCTTTTTCTTCCATATTTCCCGCTTCATGAATGGCATAGGCTCCAATCCAATAGATGGCGATTGGTAATCCGCTCATGATAGCGGTCATTAAAGGAGAAGAAATACCCATTAATAAACCAGTAAATGTATTAGTTTTAGTTAATTCGTCATTAGCTTTTTCAAATTTATCTTCTCTAAATTTTTCAGCATTAAAGGCTTTGATAACTCTTAATCCTTCTAAATCTTCTCTAGATAAAGCATTTACTTTATCAATTTGCGTTTGCACTTTTTTGAATTTAGGAATAACTAAAACTCCGATAATGGCGATAGTTACAATTAAGAATGCTACGGCAATTCCAACGGCAATAGTCCAGGCATCATTACCTTTTCCTAAAATCTTTAATATTGCCCAAACTGCCATAACAGGACTTTTGATAATTAAAGACATTCCCATCATTAAGAGCATGGTTATTTGGTTAATATCGTTAGTAGTTCTAGTAATTAAAGAAGCAGTGGAAAAATGTTCGATTTCTTCTTCGCTCATCTCATTTACTTTTTGATAGAGTCTTTTTCTTAAAGAATAACTAAAATGGGCACCAATTTTGGCACTCAAAAAATAAACAATTGCCATGACTAAGCAAGTTGATATCGAGCATAGAAGCATATAACCTCCCGCCTTCCATATCTCACTTTGATTTGCGGTAGAAGAAGTTAGAGCCCTCGTCATATCACCCATATAATCAGGAATTAATAATTCTAAATAGACACTTAAAACTACTAGCCCCATGGTGATGAATATAAACAGCCAATCTAATGGTCTTAAACTCTTTAATAAATTCTTCATAAATGTTCGTTACCTAACTAATGCGTCAAATAATAACAATGTTTGAGCAATTTTCAATAGATGAGAGATATAAATATTAAATTTCTTTTTTAAATAAACTTTTTAGTGTTATTTTTTGTCTTTCTGTCTTTATTTTTCTTCCATATAAGAAAAAAACGACTAGACTTTATAAGTATTAAGCAGCCCTTAATACAGAAATGTTATTGAAAGGGATTTTTATATGTCTACATTAGCTATTGAAGGAATGCAGTGGGGAGACGAAGGAAAAGGCAAAATTACCGATTATTTTGCCTCGATGAGCGATATTGTTGTTCGCTCTCAAGGAGGTAATAATGCCGGCCATAGCGTTGTTCATAAAAATAAGCGTTATGCCTTAAGACTTCTTCCAAGTGGCATACTCAGAGAAAATGTAATAAATGTTATCGCGGAAGGTGTTGTAGTTAATCCTTTTGCCTTACTTGATGAAATTAAAAGTTTAGAAGAAGCGGGTATCAAGCACTTTAATTTACTTATTAGTAATAGAGCTACTTTACTTCTTCCTTATCATGTTGCTTTAGATAAGGCTAGAGAGTCTCTTTTAGCTAAAAATAAAATTGGTACAACTGGTCGCGGCATTGGGCCTTGTTATGAAGATAGAGCCTCTAGAAATGCTTTAAGAGTAGGTGATTTACTTTCGCCAACTTATTTAAAAGAACGTTTAGAGAACGCTTTAATTATTAAAAATAAGGAATTAAGCGCTTATGATATTCCTCCTTTTGAATTTGAGCCTCTTTATAAGGAATTACTTGCTTTAGGGGATACCCTTAAACCCTATATCACCGATACCGGATATTTCCTTTTGGAAGCGATAAAAGAAGGTAAAAAGGTCCTTTTTGAAGGGGCACAAGGAGCGATGCTTTCTTTATCTAGTGGCACTTATCCTTTTGTTACATCTTCTTCTCCTTTAGCAACCGCTATCCCGGTGAATACTTCCTTACCTTTAGATTCCGTTAATAATGTTTTAGGTATTCTGAAGGCTTATACGACGAGAGTGGGTGCTGGTCCTTTCCCAAGTGAGATATCTGATGAAGAATTAGCTAATAAAATTAGAATTAGAGGCCACGAATTTGGAGTAGTTACTGGTCGTCCTAGAAGAGTAGGTTGGTTTGATGCTGCTTTAATGAGATATGTCGCTAGAATTAGTGGCATTAAACAAGTAGCTATTATGCTTTTAGATGTCCTTGATTGTGTCGATGAAATCAAGGTTTTAACTGATTATAAGATTAATGGTAAAATCTATCCTTCTTTCCCTTCTACTATTGAAGATGTAGAAAAAATAGAACCAGTTTATACTTCCTTCCCTTCCTGGAAAGAAGATATTTCAGGAATAAAGAAATTTTCTGATTTACCTCTTAATGCTCAAAATTATGTCAAAGCTCTAGAGAAAATGCTTGGTGTGGAAGCTGTTTTAATTAGCGTTGGTCCAGAAGAAAAGCAAACTATCGTTAGAAAGGAGATTTTCTAATGATTGATCGTTATCTCCCAGCGGAAATGAAAGATCTCTTTTCTGATGAAGAAAGATTTAAAGCCTATCTAGAAATTGAGATTGCCGTTTTAGAAGGGTATAGCGAAATCGGCATAGTTTCTAAGGAAGAAGTAAATAAAGTTAAAGAAAAAGCGAAAATTAATTTAAGTAGAATACAAGAATTAGAAGCTATTACTAAACATGATGTCGTCGCTTTTACTCGTTCGATTGATGAATTATTAGGTGAAGAAAAGCGTTTTGTTCATTTTGGTTTAACTTCTACTGATGTCGTGGATACCGCTTTAGCAATGCAATATAAAAAAGCTAATGATTTAATCGAGAAGAACTTCCTTTCTTTACTTGAAACCTTAAAAGAATTAGCGCTTCGCTTTAAAAACCAAAAAGCTATCGCAAGAACTCACGGAATGCACGCGGAAGTTACTTCTTTTGGTCTTAGATTTGCTAATTATTTCGACGAAGGAAAACGTGATTTAGAGATGTTTAAAACCGTTCGCCAATTTGTAGAAACTGTAAAATTATCAGGAGCTATCGGGAACTACGCTAATATTGATCCTTTTATTCAAGAATATGTAAGTAAAAAACTTCACTTAAATAGCGCTAATATTGCTTCCCAAGTTCTTTCTAGAGATAGACATGAACATTATGCCGCTAATATCGCTATTTCCGGTTCCTTAATTGAAAAAATTGCTCTTGAAATCCGCAATTTATCGCGTAGCGAAATTTCTGAACTTGAAGAAGGATTCTCTAAAGGTCAAAAGGGTAGTAGTGCCATGCCTCAAAAACGTAATCCGATAGGCTCAGAGAATCTCTGTGGATGCGCTCGTATGCTTAGAGGTTACCTTCTACCTATTTTAGAAGATAACGCTTTATTCCATGAAAGAGATATCTCCCATTCCTCGGTTGAGAGAGTAGCTCTTATTGATATGATTACCTTATTTGACTATATGCTTATTAGGATGAATTCACTTTTAAAGAATTTAAGTTTCTTCCCTAATAATATGGAAAGAAATATCGCTTTAACTCATGGAGCAATTTATTCTCAAAAAGTCATGAATGCCTTAATTCTAAAAGGATTTAGTCGTGAAGAAGCTTATGATTTGGTTCAGCCTTTAGCGATGAAAGCTCTCTTAGAAGGTGCTTTCTTTAAAGAACTTTGTGCAAAAGAAGAGAAAATTGCTAAAACTTTATCAAAAGAAGATTTTGAGAATATTTTCAATGATTCTAGTGTCTTTAAAAATATAGGTTATATCTATCAAAAAGTAGGTATTACTGAATAAAATTAGCTTTAAAAGTATATTTTAGAGTAGAATATGGCTACGCCCCGATAGCGCAACTGGATAGAGTATCAGACTTCGAATCTGAGGGTTACAGGTTCGACTCCTGTTCGGGGCGCCATTTTTTGGTTTAAAATTTAAGCTGTTGAAACCAATTGGGAGGTCCAGTTACAGTTCGTGGAGACAATAAAATAAACGAATCCATAGGCGCTTTATCGCTGCACTTTAAAGCTATAAGCTAATTTCATTTGGTCTTTATTCTTATTAATATTAATGAACGAACCTGCCGCCCATATAGACGGCATTTTTTATTTTGGTAATGATTGTTTTTATTGGAGAAAAGCGATTACAAATCATTTTCGTTTGAATGCTTTCACCAAAATTCTCTTTTATTTTTCTAAAGCTAATTTCATAACCCCCATAACCCCTTTCTAAATTTTAAATAAGGGGTTATAATGGGGTTACAAAAATAAGTGAGACGGAAAGAGTAAGAAAAGCAATTATAAAATGAATCATCAAAGTTGGCTTTTAACTTTTGGATGACACAATATTTGATGAAAAATGCTCCCTCTGGAGGGGTTTCTCGGCTAAAGAATCAATAAAAAGACAGAAAGTAACGATAGAAGCATATATTTAATGGAGATTAGAATGAATAATAAAGAAACGGAAAAAGAACTTCTAAAAGTTCAAAAAGAAATTGCCGAGTTGCCTGTGGGGTATATTTCCAAGAAAAACATAAACGGAAAAACAAGATATTACCAGCAATGGACGGAGAATGGTAAAAAGAAAAGTAAATATGTTGATGATGCACTTGTAGATGATTTACGGACGAAGATAGAAAGAAGAAGAGAACTACAAAAGGAAGAAAAAGAACTCACTCTTGTGCTATCAAAAGCCTTAAAAAAAGAAAATCAAAAAGTAGAACTGCACGTTTTTAAAACTAACGTAATAGTCGGTGAAAACTTAAAAAGCTTTGTTCAAGCAGTCAGAAATTACAAAAAGAGAGGTCTATATAAGAATATTTGCGATTATGTTTACGGAGATATTCGCGACAAAGTTTTTATTCTTTACGGATTAAGACGCACAGGTAAAACTACGCTCATCCGTCAGGTTATATCCGAAATGAATAATGAAGATTTTTCAAAAACTGCATTTATTCAAGTTGGTGCGGGAATTGGGCTAAGCGATATTAATCAAGACCTAAAATATCTAATGAATGCCGGATATAAGTTTGTGTTTATCGACGAAGTAACGCTTATTGAAGATTTTATTGAAGGTGCGGCGTTATTTTCAGATATATTTGCCGCTTGCGGAATGAAAATAGTGCTATCTGGTACGGATTCGCTTGGATTCTTTTTTTCTGGAGATGAGCAGTTATATGATCGTTGCATTTTCCTTCATACTACATTTATTCCGTACCGAGAATTCGAAGAAGTTCTCGGCATAAAGGGGATCGATAATTATATATGTTACGGTGGAACGATGAGTCTAGGTGGCGTTCATTATAACGAAACGTCTACTTTCGCAAACAAGAAAAGTGTTGACGAATACGTCGATAGCGCGATAGCTAAAAATATCCAGCATTCACTTAAATACTATCAGTATGGTGGTCATTTTCGTGCACTTTATGATTTATATGAGAAAAACGAACTCACTAGTGCAATAAACCGCGTGGTAGAAGACGTAAATCATCGTTTCACTTATGATGTTTTAACAAAAGATTTTATGTCCCACGATTTAGGAATTTCGGCGAAAAATTTGCGAAATGACAGAAACAATCCAAACGATATTCTTGATAGAATCGACAAAGAAGAATTTACAAAGCGGCTTAAAAACCTGCTTGAAATCAGAAACAAAGAAGAACGGACTATAACGATTTCCGAAGAGCATAGAAAGGAAATTAAAGAGTACCTCTACGCTTTGGATTTAATTGTTGATATTGATATTCAAACTTTACCTGTCGGTCGTGAAAAGATTTTTAAAACTATTTTTACTCAACCGGGAATGAGGTATTCGCAAGCCAAGGAATTCGTGCAATCACTACTTGAAGATAGTGAGTTTCAGGAATTATCTATAGAAGAAAGAAACGCTGTTATCGAGCGAATTTTAAATGATATAAAAGGAAGAATGATGGAAGGCATTGTTTTACTTGAAACAAAGATTGCGAATCCGAAAAAGCAAGTATTTCAGCTCCAATTTGCCATTGGCGAGTTTGATATGGTTGTTGTGGATAATGCAAATGCGACTTGTGAAATTTATGAAGTAAAACATAGCAAGGAACAGACCAAAGAACAATATAGGCATTTGATAGACAAAAAGAAACAGGAAAGCACAGAATTCAGATACGGAAAGATCACTAAAAAAGTTGTTATCTATCGAGGAGAAAATACATCCTTAGAAAATGGCATTGAATATAGAAATGTAGAAGACTATCTAAAATCGCTTATTTAATTTAAAGCTGAATAGCTGGGAATTAGAGAGAAAAAGTGAAATATAAAAAATCAAGGTTAGCTTATCGCGTGCATTTTTCTTTCATTATTATTTATTTTTAATAGTGGCTTTTTTAAATAAACAAGATGTGAATTGATAACTTCTTTAATCACAAACCTACGTAGCAACAATCAAATATGAATCTTTGATACTCCCATATTTCAAATTTTAATTATTTGACAATTCCTTATAAGAATCGCGGCTCTATCGAATTTGCAAGACGTGTTTATTATCTTTTAAGAGCGAATAAAAAGCATTCTTTCTTCTTTCTTTCTTCTAAAAGAAGATTAACGATTGGTGTAGTAGCGATAATGGCTAAAGAAAGATACAAGAAAGGATGGGCTATTTGATAAGATTTTGAGCCTAAATATGAAAGTTTTCCTTCATAAGTTCCTTGAGGAAGCTTAAAAGCTATTAAACCATCTTCATATTGAGGAATTATAGAGATAGATCCATTGGAGTTTTTTAAGGATATTTGATATCCATCATAATAGAATTGTTCAATCTGGAGATAAGCATCTTCCCTAATTGTCGTGTTAAAGGTCATTTCAGGTGAATTAATCGATGTAATATTAAACTCGCCATTTCCATAAAGGAAAGATGTTTGGAAATCTCTAATATCCCAAGAATAATTATGGGTGTAAAGAATCTTATTTCTCACACTAAAATAGAGAGAATTGCTATAGGTAGGAACGTAATTTTGCTCATAAAAAACTTTCGGCATATATTCGTTCATAACTCCGATTTTAGTAGCTCTTTTTACACTAGATATATCCGGTTCTTGAGAGAAGGTATTTCCGTTATTTAAGGCAATTCTCTTATCAATTGGAGCTTGAGCTAGAACATATAGCAAAGTAGCGCCAATAAGGGCTAGGTGAGGTAAAAAAGTGCTTTTAGATAATGGTTTTAAAAGGTATAAACCAAACAAAATAGCCAAAAACCCAAATATTCCCCAAAAACGGAAAGGGAATTGGCAATTTCTAAGGATAGCAGGAGCAATCTCCCATATGTCTTTGTTATATAAGAATAATAACGTTATGGTAAGTAAAGCTATGAGTACATATGGAGCGGGATTTAAGGCTACTTTTTTAGCTTCTCTTAAGGAAAAAGAGAAATAAGGTTCTTTTATTTTGTAATTCTTAATTTCAATGAATAATAGCGATAAAATCAGAATAATAGTGGCTAATCTTACTTCAATTCTAGGCAAGAAAATTAAAGGGAATAATATGGAAGCAATAGAAGCTAAATAGGCAATCTTTTCTTTTTTAAATTTCTTGCCTAAAAAGAGAATAGTAACCCCTAAAATGCTAAAAGATAGAAAGAGAATAATCTCTCTTGTCCAATTAGAAGCAGTGTCTAAACCTGTATTCCAATGGTATTTCTCTTTGACGAAATCTAACCAAGAAAAGTTGATAAGACCCGAGAACTGCGGGGTTTGGAATAAACGATATTGAACTGATTCTAAATCGGTCCAAACCGCTTTAGCATCGCTCATTCTATAATATCCGCTAGAAAGAGCCTCCCTCATGGGGAAGAAATAAAAACTAATTATTCCTAGGATTAATAAAATTGAAATAAGTGAACAAATTAAATTCTCTTTCTTTTTCAAAAATGAAACTGTTAAGGGAAGTTCACTAATTATTAATGCTATAGCGGCGATAACACTCACTAAAGCGGTAAAAGGGTGAGAAAGAACTAATAGAGAAGCTCCTAAAACTGTATAAACAAAATTATATATATGAAATTCTTCATCATGGAGAAGGGAATAGATCCCATAAAAGAATAATGGCAATATCCCTAGAGCAATTCCTTCGCTAAAAGCGGCTCTATAAAGAAAATTCCATATTCTATAAGGGAAGAAAATATAAGCTAAACCAAAAGCGATAGCGATATTTTCTTCTTTTAAAATTTTGTTAGCTAATTTATAGACGATTACACCTGAAAAGTATGTCGATAGTATAGCGAAAAATTTTAAAGAAAAAGTGATATTAGCCCCCATAAAACGGAAGCAATAGGCAAAAAGAGCTACTGCATAATGGGGGAAAGGAGCATAAAAAAGAAAGGTGTTATAACCTAATAAACCTAGGAAAGTATGATTAGGGGAGATACCAAAATAACCATGATCAAAACCATATAATAAATCGTAGTTATAGATTAAATGCCAATATTGGTCATCTCCTGAAGGAATTCCTTCCCCCATAAAATAAATAATAAAAAGAAAGCAAGTTGCTAAAAGGAAAAGAAAATGTGGGAATAATTTAGAAAAAAATCTCTTAAAAGAATCGGGTTTTAATTGATTTTTTAAATAAAGGGAAACTCTTCCTTTTTGCACTCCCTAATTTTATTCTTTCTTCACTTAAAAGAGAAATAGATTTATAAGGGCCTATTAAATAAAAAATTATTTATATCTCTATTTGAAATAATTTACTTTCATCTTTATGATGAAAGAGTGAAACAAGAAATTAGGGAAAAAATTAAACCAAGCGTAATTGCTAAAGAAATCACTAGAACCTTCAAAAGTGGTGGTAATGAAGTAAGAGCTTTAAAGGGAGTTTCTTTTAATGCTTATCCTGGGGAATTTACCTTAATTTTAGGACCTTCTGGAAGTGGCAAAACCACTCTATTAAATATCCTTGGTGGTATGGATAAACCTAGTAATGGATATTTAGAAGTTAATGGGAAAGATATATCTGATTATTCCAAGAAAGCTTTATGCGATTATCGCCGGTATGAAATTGGTTTTGTTTTTCAATTTTATAACTTAATGCCTAATTTAACGGCGATAGAAAATGTCGAATTAGCTTCTGAATTATCTAAGCATGCTTTATCCGCTTCTGAATCTCTAAAAAAGGTAGGTTTAGGAGAGAGAATGAAGAGCTTTCCTGGTCAATTATCTGGAGGAGAGCAACAAAGAGTTTCAATAGCTAGAGCTTTAGCTAAGAACGCTAATTTATTGCTATGTGATGAACCGACAGGAGCTTTAGATTATCGAACTGGAAAAGCTATTTTAAAACTTCTTTTTGATACCGCTCATAAAGAAAAGAAAACTGTTTTAGTCGTTACTCATAATAGCGCCATTGCCCCGATGGCGGACAAAGTTATTAAAATTAGAAGTGGTCAAATTCAATCGATTACTACCAATCCTCATCCTACGCCAGTAAAGGAGATTGAGTGGTAAATGCGGAATTTAGCAAAAAGCGCTATTCGTAGCATTCTTAAAAATGCTAGCAAGCTTTTGGCAATGACTTTAATTATTGCTTTAGGCTTTGCTTTTATTTTTGGGATATCGATTACTCCTAGCAAAGTGCTTTATACCTCAAACAGTGACTTAATTTCTTATAAAGGTTCGGATCTAAATATCAAATCGAGTAAAGAAGATGGCTTTTCTAGTTTAGATATTGCGGCTTTAAAAGAAGAAAAAAATGCCGAATTAGAATTTACTTTTTCTTTAGATGCATCTTCTTTTACAAGTACCATTTCCCTTTATGAATTATTTGATAGCTATTGCTATAACCTTTTTGTTCAAGATGGATTAAGTGCAGAAGAGGCTTCTAAAGTAGTCTCTTTTATGAAGATTGTTTTTACTAACAAGAAAGATTTTCTGACTTTTTCGCCATCTTTAATTAGTCCTAATAATGACCGTCTTATTGTTTATAAAGATGGGAAAAGCGAAAAAATAAATAGTTTTTCTTTGCTAGAAGGAACTTATCCAACTAAAGAAAATGAAGTTCTTTTGGATAATCTCTATCGTGATGCTAAATATAAAATAGGTGATAAAATCACCCTTTTTGAAGAAGATTATGTAATTAGTGGCTTTGTTAATAATCCTTTATATTTTGCTAGACAAGGGGAACCTGATTTAGTAGATCAAGAAGAATTAGATAATATTATTTATTTTTTCAACAATTACCCAAAAACTACCTCCATTGATAAAGTTTTAAGAAGTTCCTTATTGTCTTATTATGAGGAGAATCCTTCCGCTTTATTAAAGCCCTTTGAAGAAGAAATAAAGAATGCGTTAAATAATCTTTCTTATTCCTTTTCCTCTATGACGAATGAAGCGCATTTAAAATATTTAGATTTAGAAACCTCCTTTCGCTATGGAGAAGACTATAAAAATGAGATAGCATCTCGAAAAAAAGTGTTAAGCAAAAAGTTATCTAAAGATAATGTAGTGCTCTCCTTAGAAGAGAATTATTCTTTCGTTTTATTGAATACTTCTTGCGATAAAATGAATACTATTTGTTTGTTAATTCCTGTTTTCTTTCTTTTAGTTTCTGGTTTAGTTGTTTCGCTTTCTTTAACTAGAACTATCGAAGAAGAAAGAAGCGAAATTGCTTGCCTTTCTTCCCTTGGGTATCACAAAAGAGAAATCTTTGGTGAATATTTATTTTTAGCTCTTTTTTCTACAATTTTAGGTATTACGATTGGCTTATTAGTCGGTCACTATGTTGTTTACCCTATTATTTATGAGGCTTTTGATTATCCTTTCTTATTAAAGAATGCTCCTTCATCTTTCTTAGATTACAAATTAACTTTAATCAGTGCTTTAGTGATGGTTTTTGCCATTCTCTTTATGACTATTTCTAAGCTTAGAAATGCCCTAAGACCTCTCCCTTATACTTTATTATTACCAAAAAGTCCTGGGGAAGGAGTTTCGATGAAAATCGAGCATTTACCTTTATGGAATAAAATTCCTTTCCGTTATAAGAGCTCTATTAGAAATTTAGCTCGTTATAAGAAAAGGATGATGATGACCGCTATATCGGTCGCTGGTTCTTTAGCTATTGTTTTTATTGGTTTTGCTCTGCTTGATATAACTAACGCTATGTCATCTGGAGCAAGAAGTGCAGTTGCCTCTTCTATCTCACCAGTCGCTAAATTCTTAATTATTTTTGCTATCATATTGGCCGCTTTAGTTCTATATAATTTAACTAATATGTCTATTACTGAAAGAAGTAGAGAAATCGCTACTTTAGAAGTATTAGGTTATAGAGAAGGGGAGACTGTTTTCTATTTATATCGCGAAATAGGGGTTATGGTTATTTTGGGAATAATCTTTGGTTTACCATTAGGTTTAGGCTTAATGGAAGTTGTAGTTCTATATTTAGATTTTGGATCTTTAGGTGATATTTCCTGGACATCATATATTTATTCAGTCCTTATCATCATTGCCTTCGCTATTATCGTATCTTTAGCTTTATTACCAAAAATCAAAAAGATTGATATGGTTTCCTCTTTAAAGTCAGTTGATTAAGCTTATCTAAAGTAGGAATAAGCCTTAAAGTGTTGCAACTAATTCATTTTTGTTTAATAATAAGCCGCTTAAAAAAGCATCTGGGGCGTTAGCTCAGCTGGGAGAGCACGTGCTTTGCAAGCATGAGGTCGAGAGTTCGATCCTCTTACGCTCCACCAATTTTAAGAGAATATCCCTCTAATTTACACACAATGTAAGATTAAATGAGGGATTTTTTGTTGGTGCGGTAGACCGTTTTACAAAATATTTCTCAACGTTGTATACAAAATATCGAATGGATTCGAACTTGGTTAATTTAATCAAAGTTTTAAGATTTTGTTTCTAATAATTATTTAATAAATAAATTCAATTACTCGACAAATAAGGTCGGTACCATAAGGAAATGGTGGAATAGAAAATTCAATTTCTTTGTCGTTAATTTTGGAAAACGAAATATTAACGGAATTGTCTAAGATAGATAATTGTTTTGGCATTCTTTTTAAGTTGGACACTCTTATTTTAGAAGTTATCTCATTTCTAACGACATGGGGGTCTCCTTCCATCGGGACATTTTCAATAACTAGATAATCACGTCCTTCTATGGAAAGGAAATAAGCTTTGTTGCTTGAAAGTTGTGGTGCATCATTTTTAAAAGAGGCATAAATTATGTTTGGATTATATTCGTTCCAAGTAGTTAAGGCTTTTAAGAAAGCCAAATCTTCTTCTCTAAGAGAAAAATCACCTTTTGGACCGACATTCAATAAATAATTAGCGTTATTTGCTCTTGTTTCTAAAATGTCTTTTAGAGTAGTGGCTACGCTTTTGAAATTAATATCTTGTTCGCAATATCCCCAGTGCGAAGCAAGAATCTGGCATTTTTCACTGCCATATAGCTTATCTTTATTATCTAATAAGAAACTTTTTCCTCTTTCAAAAGTAACTACATCGACATCGTCTTTTCCTTTATCCCCTAAAGCCTCTAGTCCAGTGTTATTAATGATTAAAGCGTCTTTTTGATACTGACGAATTATTTTATAAATTCTTTCTGGATTAAAGACACCTTCCTTAAAATCCCAACTTCCATCAAACCAAAATCCGCCTATTGGTCCATAATTAGTGCAGAGTATTTCGATACTTTTTTCTAAATAAGCAAAATAAGAAGAATAATCCCCATTTAATTCCATTGGAACATGCCAATCAATTAGCGTGTGATAAAAGAAGGGGATTAAGCCTATTTTTCTGGCCTCTATTACAACTTCTTTTAAGAAATCTTTTTGATAAGCAGAGTGCATAACATCAAAGTTACTTAAACCTTTGGTGTCATATAAGGAGAAGCCATCATGATGCCTGGTAGTAATAGTTATATATCTAGCTCCCGCTTCTTTAATGGCTGAAAGTGTTTCCTTTATATTGAAACCATCTTTGCCAAAAGAATTAATTAAATTTTCATATTTTTCCTTATTAATCTTTCCCCATTTAGAAGCCCATTCTCCCTTGGCTAAAAGGCTATAAAGGCCAAAATGAATGAACATACCAAAAGCATTATCTTGAAAATTTTTAATTCTCGTTTCTCTATCGCTCATAATTACTAATTATTTTATTTAGTTGTTGTTGTTTTGTTAGATGTTTTTGTTTCAAGTTAATCCATATGTTTATCTAAGTAAAATAAATTCTAATATTTATTTATTTAATAAATACCAAAACTTTAGGGATATAGGAAAGTTTCGCTTGCAAGAGAGGGAATAAACGTCTATTCTTCTAGAGCGATGGCTGAGTAGCCCAGTTGGTTAGAGCAACCGGCTCATACCCGGTATGTCGAGGGTTCGAGTCCCCCCTCAGCCACCAAATGAGTATTAGAAAACCTCGATTTGCTTGAAGCTGTCGAGGTTTTTTGCACTTTATTAAAACATTCTTTTATAAGTTTAAATTTTTTACAGGTATATAAGAACGCGAACTAGCAATGTCTAAGTAATTGTATTTATAAAATATCCAGAAAAATATTTTCAACATATTTGATTAAGAAAACTACAAAATTATTTTTTCTAACCTAATTTCCTTCTTTTTATTGCTTATTGTTAATATTAATAAATGATTATATTAAGCGGTAATTATGGAACTTTTTAAAAATTCTAAGTGGATCTGGATTAATAAAGAAAACAATAAAGATGAATATACTGAATTTTTTACTTCTTTTAACGCAGATTCTTCCTTAACTACATGTCATATTTCTTGCGATGGTGACTATACATTATTTATTAATGGAAAGGCTATTGAAAGTAACCAATATGGAGACTTTGAACACTATAAAATTTATGACGAAATAGATATCAGTAGTTTTATTAAATCTGGCAAAAACACCTTAGCGATTTTGGTTTGGCACTTTGGCGAAGATTCCCAAAGATATAAATTAGCTACCCCAGGACTCATTTTTGAAGTGATACAAGATGAAAAGATATTAGTTAGTAGTGATGAATCTATTTTTGCTAGAAAGAGCAAAGCTTATTTATCTCATCATTGCAAAAAGATAACTAATCAACTTGGATATAGCTTTTATTATGACGCTAATAAGGAAGATGAATGGATTAAGGATGGTTTTGCAGGGGATTTTGCGATATCTACAAATAAAACATGTCAATTTTATAAGCGTCCAATAAATAAATTAAAAAGAGATAAATTAATAAAAGCTAAAATATTAATTAATAAAGGCAATTATTATTTGCTAGATTTAGGAGAAGAAACTGTTGGTTTGCCTTCCTTTTCTTTTACATCTAACATTTCCCAAAAGATGGTCGTTTTTTGGGGAGAAGATCTAATAAATAACCATGTTAGGGGAATAATCGAAGAAAGAAATTTTAGCTTTGAATATATTGCGAAACCTGGAAAGAATGAATTTACGAATTATATGCTCCGCTTAGGGGGCAGATATCTAGAAATTTATTTAGAAAAAGATATTAATTTTGAATATTTTGGTTTAATTCCTCAAACATATCCCGTTTTAGAGAAGCCAATTACCTTAGCGGATCCCTTAGAAGCTAAAATTTATAAATTATGTGTTCGAACTTTGAAATTATGTTTGATGGAACACTATGTGGATACTCCTTGGAGAGAGCAATGTTTATACGCTTTTGATTCTAGAAATCAGATGTTATCTGGATATTTTGCTTTTGAGGATGGCAATAATGAATACGCTAAAAGTAATTTATTGTTACTTTCTAAAGATTGCCGAACTGATAATCTACTTTCAATATGTGCTCCTTCTGGCATAGATTTAAATATTCCTTCATTTTCTTTATATTTCTTTTTAGCCTCGAAAGAATATTTAAAACATACCGGTGATACCTCTCTAATTAAGGAAATATATCCGAAATTAAGCTCTCTTATTAAAGTCTTTATAAACAATATGAAAGAGGGTTTAGTTTATAATTTTGAAGGCAAAAATCATTGGAATTTCTATGATTGGTCTACTTATTTAGAAGGTGATTTATTTAGAAACGAAGAATATAAACCTGACTTAGTTATTAATTGTTTATTTGTATTAGCTTTATCTAGTTTTGAAGATTTGTCTAAAGCCATAAATAAAGATTTTATATATAGTGATCTATTAGAAAAAACTAGGAAAAGAATTGCTGCTTCCTTCTATAACGAAAAAGAAGAGGCCTATTCTTTTTCGATAGGAGGAAATGACTTTACAGTTTTAGGCAATGCTTTAGCAATTTTAGCTAATATTAGCTCTAATCCCTCTCTTTTAGCGGACAAACTAACAAACGGCACGTTTGTCGAGCCTTCCTTAAGCATGAAATGTTTTAAATATGACGCTTTACTTTTAGCGGACCAAAATAGATGGAAAGATTATGTTCTAAATGAAATAAAAAGAGATTACTCCCTTATGTTAGAAAAAGGTGCGACTTCCGTTTGGGAAACTATAGAAGGCGCTAGAGCTTTTAATGGAGCAGGTTCCCTTTGTCATGGATGGAGCGCTATGCCTATTTATTATTACCATCTTTTAAGAGGGAATTATAAAAAGTAGATAATTACGGGGAAAATCCTTCTTAAATATTTATTTCCTAGATTGTCAATTTATTCATTAAAGACTAAAAATAGCAACTTTATGGGCGCTATGCATTAAAACGATTTTTTAGTCTTTGCTAAGATTTTTTTATTGAGGTAACTCCAATAATATGCTTAGAAAAATAGACAAAGAATGGACTTTAGAATACGGTTCTAAAGTCATCAAAGCAGAAGTACCGGGCGATATTACTATTGATTTTTATAAAGCAAACAAAATTGAAAACCCTTATTTTGGGGACAATTATAAGGAAGCTGAATGGATTCCTAATACTGATTTTGTTTATAAAAAAGAAATTTATTTAACAAAAGAGGATTTAGAAAATGAGCGAATGGAAATCATTTTCAAAGGCATTGATTTATTCGCTAGTGTCTACTTTAATGGTCACTTATTAGGTCGATGTGAAAACATGTTTTTAGAATATTCTTTTTCTATAAAGGATGTTGCTAAAGTAGGGAAAAATATTCTTTCAGTTAAGATGAAAAGTACCTTAAAGAAGATGAAAGAATATGAAGGAAGCCGTTATTGGGCATGTTTTAATAGTGAGCGACTTTTCTTAAGAAAAGCTCAATGCCATTTTGGCTGGGATTGGGCGCCTAAAATTTGTGGATATGGCATTTGGCAAGATGTTTATCTCTCTTTAGGAAGCAAATATCAAATATCCGATTTACAAATTAAAACGGATATTAAAGGAAATACTACTTTTCTCTTATCTTTAAATTATAGCGTTTCTTCTATTCAGGATCCGGATGGTAATTTAGTAAAGAAAGGGGAAGAGAAAAAAGGTGATAAATTGCTCTTCTATCTTTCTAAAGAACCAGGAAAGGAACCTTCTTTTATTGGTGAAATGGAGGTTCTTTCTAGTAAACACTTTTTCTCTTATGAGAATAAAAAAGCCAAATTATGGTGGCCTAATGGTTATGGCGAACATCCCTTATATAAATATCGCGTTGAATTAATCCGCGATAATAAGATTATTGATAAGAAAGAAGGCAAGATTGGTTATCGAGAAATATCTTTATTAGAAGAGCCTTTAGAGAAAGACCGTCTTTCTTTTAAATTCAAAATAAACAATGAAATAATTTATGTTCGTGGCTCAAATTGGGTCCCCCCAGAATGTTTTACTGGAGTGATTAAAGATGAAAAATATTGTCAATTAATCTCTTTAGCTAAAAAAGGAAATTTATCTCTTTTAAGAGTTTGGGGTGGAGGAATATACGAAAAAGACATTTTCTACGATTTATGCGATGAAAATGGTCTTTTAGTCTGGCAAGATATTATGCTTGCTTGCGCGGATATACCAGAAGATAACGCTCATTTTGTCGCTAATATTAAGAAAGAAATTATTTATCAAGTTAAACGCCTTAGAAACCACGTTTCTTTAGCTTATTGGTGCGGGGGAAATGAAAAGACTGGTTCTTATGGAGTATGTATTTCTTATGGAGATGATTTTACCTATCATCAACTTCCTGGCTTCCTTCGTCCTTTAGATGATACTCGCCCATTTAAGGCTCAATCGCCTTTCTCTTATGTAACTTCTGGGAATGATCCAAAAAGCGGTGATACTCATCAAAATTCTTTTGAAGCAATTCTCCATGGAGGCTTTGCTACATATCACCAAAAATTAAATAGCCAACCAATAGCCTCTTTTTCAAGTGAATGTGCTTTACTTGGACCTTCCTCTTTAGAAACTTTAAAGAAGATATTTCCTTTAGATAAATTATGGCCCTTAAATTCTTTATGGGAAGAAAGACTAATGTCTAATCCTTATGGAAATGATAAGAGTGATTTTGCCCATAGGGAGCTATATTATGCGGAAAATTTATGCCATAAAGTAACTGATGTTAATGATTTTGTTATTAAAGGAATGTTAGCTCATTCTTCTGCTTTTAAGGCAGAAGTTAATTTTGCTAGGGCAAATAAATTTAGCGGTGGTTTCCTAAACTGGATGTATGATGACATTTGGCCTAGTGGCACTTGGTCGACGATTGATTATTTCTTAGAGCCAAAAAGCGTCTATTACCAAATGAGAAGAAGTTATATTCCTTTATATGGTTCTTTTATAGTTAATAAAGATAATAAATTAATAGCTTTTATCGCTAATGATACATTAAAAAATGTCGATACTACCTATAGAATTTCTCTGAAGAAGTTCTCTGGAGAAATAATTAATGAAATTAAAGGAGAGATTTATATTAAAAAGGGAGAAAAAGCTCTTATAGAAGTTCCTTTCTCTTATTTAGATGGTGATTATTTGACTCTTACATATTTAGATAAAGAGAAGGCAATAAAAGATATTTATTCTCCTTCTTTCTTCCAAAATGAGACTTTTAAGAGCGATTTAGAGGTATCTTTTAAAGAAGATACTGATACTTCTATTATCTTAAAAATTAAAGCTAGAGAATTTGCTCGTGATGTAATTATTAATACAAAAAATAATTTTGCCTATGAATATAGCGATAATTATTTTGATTTAGAAAAAGGGGAAGAAAAAGAGGTGAGAATTACTTCTAAAGGAGAGATCTCACCTAATGATTTTGTAATTTCTTCCTATACAAAATAAATTATAAAAGGGCGATTATTTCTTCGAAACTATCCACCATTTTATAGCAGTCTTTATCTAATTTAGCTTCATATATATTGCCATCTTTAAACCCAATAACCGAGAAGAGGGCACTTTTTGCGGATATTACCCCCGCGGAAGAATCTTCTATAACAATAGCTTCTCTTTTATCTTTTACTCCTAAACCAAGGGCAAGTTCTTCATAAATCCAAGGATGAGGTTTAGCGGCTAATTCACCAATAGTGCCGATTTTTCCTTTAATTTTTCTTTCTCCTCCAGTAATTATGGAATCATAAAAATCTAAGGGAGAACCTAAATTTAATTCTTTAAAAGCGGCAATTATTTCAGGAAGAGCTTTATAATTTAATCCGCTGGTGGCTAGACCAATTTTGATTTCTTTTTCTTTAAGTGCTAAAAGAAATTCTTTTAGTCCTTTCCTAGGAGCAAAAGCATCTCTTTTACCTTTTCCCTCCATAATTAAAGATAATTCTTCATTAGCTAATTGATGATATAGATTTAAAGCTTCTAAGACACTTCCTTTATACCCATATTTCTTTTTTGTATATGAAAGGTGTTCTTCTGTAGAAAAACCAGAAACAAAAGGGGCATCATCTTTACTTAGTCTAAAGTCCTCTTTATTAAGCATTCTGGCGGTGGTTTTTTCAATTAAATAAACCCAAAATTCCTCGCTTATAACGCTAGTTCCATCTAAGTCCATCATGACATATTTTATTTTTTTAGGAGCGGGGATATCTTTCCAAGGATAATAGCAAGAAACTCCTCCTTGATGGATATTAATTAAGGTTTCCTCATTAATTGAGACAAAATCAATGCCGTTTAATTTATAATCAAATTTCATACTTTCATTGTCCTACTAATATAAAAAATATCCTAGAAAGTTAATTGGTTATTTTTTGCTTTTTTAAGCCATTTTGAATAAATAATTTATATTTAGTTGGGCTATCTAATATTAAATAGTTAGTCTATACTTACTAAGAAAGAAGGTATTTATGCAAGAAAAATGGGATTTATCGCCTTTATATAAAAGCGAAGAAGATTTTGAAAAAGATTTAAAAGAGTTTAAAGAAGTATTAACTGAGAAGGTAGCTACGCTAGAAGGCAAATTAAGCGATGAAAAATATTTATTAGAATATTTTAAACTCGATCAAAAGATCAGCGCCATGCTTCAAAGATTATATATGTATGCTGGTTCGCTTAGCGATTTAGATAAGAAGGATGTTAAAGGTAATGAGAGAGCGGGCAGAGTTGAATTAGCTCTTAATGATTACACATCTAAAGCTTCCTTTGTTGAGCCAGAAATCCTATCTATCGGACAAGAAAAAATTAAAGAATTCTTTAAGAAATATCCTGAAGTTAATGAATATGACTTCCAAATGGAAAAGCTCTTTTTAGCGCAAAAGCATGTTTTAAGTAAGGATAAAGAGCTTCTTCTTTCTCATTATTCTCCCTTATTAGGAGAAGGTGGGGACTTATATAGTTATCTTTCAGTCGCTGATTTTAAGCCCTCAACTTGTCTTTTATCTAATGGCAAAGAAGTTACTGTTACTCAAAGTAATTGGTCGAATTTAATTAAAGAAGCTCCTAGTGCTAAAGATAGACAATTGATTTTTGAAACCCTTTATCGCTATTACGATGAACATAAGAGTATTTATGGTGAAATCTATAATACAGTACTTAAAAGCGAATTAGCGGAGATGAAAGCTCGTGGATATAAGAGCATTTTAGAGAGCCATCTTGAAGGAAATAAGATTCCTAAGGAAGTTTTCTTAAATCTTATTAAAGCTGCTAAAGATGGAAGCGAGCCTCTTAAAAAATATTATGAATTAAGAAGAAAATACCTGCATTTAGACAAGCATCGTTCTTATGATCGCTTCTTAGAACTTGCTAAATCTGATAAACATTTTTCTTTTAAGGAAGCTCAAGAGCTTTTCTTTGATTCTATTAAGCACTTCCCAATAGATTTCCAAAATAAAGCCAAAGAAGCTAATGAAAGCGGATATATTGATGTTTATCCCAAAGATGGGAAGAGAACTGGAGCTTATTCTAATGGGGGAGCAAATATTCACCCATATATTCTCCTTAATTTTGAAGGACAACTCGATGATGTCTTCACTTTAGCTCATGAATCTGGACATAGTATCCATACTTTATATAGTGAAGAAAGTCAGCCAATTGCTAAACAAAATTACACCATTTTTGTGGCGGAAATTGCTTCAACTTTCAACGAACATAATTTATTAGATTATTTATTATCTAGTTCATCGCTTGATAAAAACGATAAAATTCACCTTTTACAAAAAGCAATTGATGAAATTTGCGCTACTTTCTACCGGCAAACATTATTTGGCGAATATGAATATCGCATTTCCCTTTTAGCGGAGAAAGGTGAGCCTATTAACCATGCCATTTTAAGCCAAACCATGGTTGATCTTTATAAGGAATATTATGGTATTGATATAACTGAAGAAAAGTTAAAACAATACGTCTGGGCTTATATTCCTCATCTTTTCTATACTCCTTTCTATGTTTATCAATATGCCACTAGCTTTACTGCTTCTTTATTGATTTATGAAAAGGTTAAAGCTGGGGAAAAGGACGCTTTTGAAAAATATATTTCTTTATTAAGAATGGGTGGTAGTGACTTCCCAATTAATGAAGTTAAAGAAGCAGGTGTAGACTTCCTAAAAGAAGAAACCTTCCTTTCTTGTCCAAAGAGAATGGCAGAATTAGTTAATAAGTTAGAAGAATTATTAGAATCTAAATAATAAGAATAATTAGGGTGATTTGGAGCCTCTAACTTGCCCTTTTTTGAATGTTTTTACGGAAAAATAAGTTGTTTAGCAATTTTTAACGTTGTTAGGTTTCTTTAATTTATCTATAATAGCAAAGCTGGTTTCTGGTCCATTGGCTCAGAGGTTAGAGCGGGGTCCTTATAAGGCCTAGGTCGTAGGTTCAAATCCTACATGGACCACCAGTTTGGAGGAATACCCAAGTGGCTGAAGGGGTCGGTCTTGAAAACCGATAGTGGGTCTATGCCCAGCTAGGGTTCAAATCCCTATTCCTCCGCCATTTAAAATTCAACACGGAGGAATCCGTGTTTTTCTATCTATATTTCACTTGCTGAAAGGAATGATTGGCCTACCGCATATATTTATCAAATCAAAAAAGAAGAGCTATCGCCTTCTATATTTTTTGCATTTCAAGTCAAAAAGAGTACTGAAATCAAAAGTTTTTTACTTCGGCTTCTAAAAATTTTGTTTTTTACCCGATTTATGTTATAGTTTTCAAAAACTTGGAGATTCATTATGGATAAACTTATAAATCGCCCAAATTACTTAAAGCAACTGATCGAAAACAAAGACGTTGATTTAGTGAAAATAATAACCGGTATTCGTAGATGCGGTAAGTCTTCTCTTTTGGATTTGTTTCATCAATATCTTTTAAAGACTGGCGTACCCAAGGAAAATATTATTCATATGAATCTCGAATCATTACGCTACCGGGAACTTGTAGACTACGGAACTTTTTATGATTACATTTCCAAACAGATTCCTAAAACAGGAAAGACATATTTGATGTTTGATGAATTGCAGGCAGTTAATCACTGGGAAAAAGCAATTGAGTCCTTTCGCTTAGATTTTAATGTTGACATCTATATCACAGGTTCAAACGCTTATTTATTATCTAGTGAATTCTCAACATTGTTATCAGGTCGATATGTCGAAATACGTATGCTGCCGTTATCTTTCAAAGAGTTTTTAATCTTTTACCATTTTGAAGCGCCGGTCAGTATGGAGGAAAAGTTCCAGAAATATCTTCAGTTTGGAGGAATGCCTATTTTAAGAGAGTATCAATTCAATGAAATAAGAAGCAATCAAGCTCTTGAAGGAATCTATTCAACGATTGTTTTAAAAGACATTTTGCTCCGTAATCCACAGGCAGATCAATCAACATTAGAAAAACTTATATTGTTCCTTTGCTCGAATATTGGAAGCATCACTTCACCGAACAGTATCGGGAACACTTTGTCTCAAGAGGGAAATATTGGTAAAGGAAAAGGTGGAAGCATTGCCAGCAAAACTATTGATAAGTATCTTGGTATACTACATGAATCCTTCTTTTTTTCTTCTGTGCGACGCTATGATATAAAAGGCAAACAATTTCTAAAGACTTTAGAAAAAAACTATATCGTCGATTTAGGATTCCGAAATATGCTATTAGGATATCGTGATGCAGATAGAGGGCATATTTTAGAAAATATTGTGTTTCTAGAGCTGATTCGAAGAGATTATCGTGTATATGTGGGTAAAATCGGAGAATTGGAGACTGATTTTGTGGCTGAAAAACCAAATGGAAAACTGTATATTCAAGTGACAGAAAGCATGCAATCGCCTGAGACTCGTGCTCGCGAATTGAGGCCACTACAAATAATCGACGATAATTATGAGAAAGTTGTTCTATCGATGGATAGAAATTATATAAATTCTTATGGTGGCATCAAATCCCTGAATCTCATCGATTGGTTATTACAATAGGCTGAAAAATTTCTGCCATTTTATAAATATATTATCAGGTTCAAAAAGGTTTGAGAAAATCCTGCATTGCGCCGCCAAATTCAAGGAAAATTGCACAAGATTTTATAGATCTCTGTGCTTTTTTAACTGAATTTTACATCTAATACGATATACGTCGTTAGAAAACACTCCTAATTAAAACTAAACCACCTAAATTGGTTGTGGGGCTCAAATCTTGCCGACAGGATGTTGCGGGTTTAGTTACTAATTATGGGCCCCTAGAGTACGGAAGTACCTCTTGTGGTTTTTACATAATATTTACACTACTACCTTCTAGATAATTTAAAATAAGGACATGCAAGGAGATAATGATGAAGTATAAAACTGTTGTTTTAAAATATAATCCCTGTGCCAAAAAGATGGCGGAAGAAGTTGAGAAGAAATCTAATGAATATTTAGAAAAAGGATGGAAATTAGTTACTTTTTCTATTACGTTATCCGCTAAAGCAATCTTAGTATTTGAAGTTCCTAGCGATAAAGATTAAAGCATTTTTGCTATCAAATAGTATTTGTTTTTGATTCCTTAAAATGATTTAAGAACTTATGAGCTTTGCTTTTTTAAAAAAAGCAAAAATTTATCTTCCTGATGAGGGATTTTTCCCAAATTTAGTTAAATATGCCCGATAAAAAGAAGAATAGGTTTTAAAACCGATTTTTTCGTATATTTCCATTGGCTTTTGGCCAGATAAAAGCATGCCATGAGCGTAAACCAAGCGTTTTTCGATAATATATTTTTTAGGAGAAATATTCATATTTTGTTTGAAGAAAGCTAAAAAATAGTTTTTAGAAACGAACAAAGCATCACTAATTTCTGATATGTTTTGAATTGTAAAAAGATTTTTGTTGATATAATCGAGCGCATTTTTAATTAAAGGTGTATTTTTAGGCATCGTAACGGTTTCTGAATTTTGCAACGATAAGTTATAGATAATTTCTTTTGTACACCCAAGAAAGAGCTCTACAAAAACACTATTATTAAATAATGAATGGTATTGAATCAGTTTTTCGAAAGTATTTTGAATAATCTTACTAGACTTAAAAACCAAGTAAGATTTTGCAGGTAGAAATGATAAATCTACTTTCAAATAATTAGCGTCAAATAGAATCCCAACTTTCTCAAATGTGGTGTTATTATCGACAGTAAAGAAATGATAAGTGTAGGGTTTAATTAGAATTAGAGTCTCCGGTTCAGCTTTAAAGGAGTGGTTTTCTACGGAATACGTTGCCGAGCCGCTTTTAACATATATTAACTCATAAAGAGTATGGGAATGTTTAGCGAAACATTTATCGGATTCCTCATCATAAATTCTATGATTAAATATGTATTCAGATGTTCTTAGAGATATTAGTTCTTTCATTTGATTAAATAACCTTATTATTAGAACACAAATCCAGGCATTTAACAATTTTGTTTGCAAAAACTATTTACTAATTAAATGGATTATGCATTTTCCAGTACAGTATTTTTCGCAAACATAATGATATTTTTTGCTATCTACATTTGCATAAAATAATGTGATAATTTCCTCATCTTTGAAAGGCACTTTTGTAATGTATTTATTAGCATTAAAAGTTATATTTGCCTATTAGACATAAGGAATAAAGGAGTTTTACTATGATTAAAATAGGTGTTGTAAGTTTGGATGTTTCTCATCCCTTAGGTTTTGCTGAAGAAATGGAAAAATATTGTATGGATATGAAATATGAATATCTATGCAATAAAAGCTTCAGAGGAGATGATGAAGCTAATTGGTTTGTTAAACGCTTTGGTTTAAAAGGTAAAGTCAATGAAATCGAAGAGATGGTTGATAAAGTGGATATTGGTTTCATTCAATCATGCAATTGGGAAAAACATTTAGATCAAGCGCTTCCATTTATTAAAGCAGGGAAACCTGTATTTATTGATAAGCCCATTATTGGTAATGTAAAAGACGCGCTTCGTCTAAAAGAACTTGTTAAAAATGGAGCTAAAATAATAGGTTCATCATCCGCTCGTTATGCTGACGAAATACAATCTTTTTTGAAAAAACCGGTTAATGAGAGAGGCGAAATCTTATCTATTTTTGGAACTTGTGGTGTAGATGAATTTAATTATTCTATTCATATCGCCGAAATTCTTTCTGAACTTGCGGGAGCTAAGGCTCTTGAAATGCAGTTTTTGGGCGTGAGTAGAACTGTTGATGGCAAGAAAATTGAGAGCTATTCGATAAAATATGAAAACGGTGTTTTAGCAACTTATCAAACTTGCATAGGAGCTTGGAGACCTTTTCATTTAACTATCATGACAACCACTGGAAGTTATCAAATAGCTATTGATAGCAGCAAGATTTATGCTAGTTTGCTTAGAGAAATTTATAAAAACCTAATGGGTAAACCAAATAGAATCAAAGATGTAGATACCTTGATAAATTCTTGTTTAATAATGATTTGTGGTAAAAAGTCGAGAGACGAACTAAATGGTAAAAAAGTAAAAATAGAAGATCTTACCGAAAACGATGGATTTGACGGATATGCTTTTGAAAAAACTTACGCCGCAAATTCCAGCAAAATGTATAAAGATTAATTTAAGGAGAAAAAAGTGGAAAAAATTGTTGTTTTGGTAAATAAGGAATTCCGAGAGAGAGTTTTCGGCGAAAAATATTATCAAAAAATGAGATCTTTCGGAGAAGTTAAAGTCTATGACAAAGATGATTTTTCGGATTTTAATTACGTTTTAAATTTTATTAAGGGGGCAACTATCATTGTTACTTCCTGGGATTCTCCTAAAATCGATAAACCAATATTAGATTGTTGCCCTAATTTAAAAGCGGTGATTCATGGAGCGGGAAGCATTAAACCTATAATTTCCGACGAGTTTATTAAAAGAAAAATTCGTATCACCAACTCGGCCGTAGCAATTGGGGAAGGTGTCGCTGAATCCGCTCTCGGGTTTGCAATTTCCGCATGCAAAGGCTTTTATCAACTTAGCAAAGATACCAAAAATGGGTTATGGCAAGATAATATCAAGACAACAGTTAAAGATTTTTATGATATTACGGTTGGTGTAATAAGTGCAGGATATGTTGGAAGACATATGGTAAAACTCCTTAAAAATTTCTATGTTGATATTTTGCTTTATGATCCGATTCTAACTAAGGAAGAAATAGAAGAAATCGGTGCGAAAAAGGTCGAACTTAATGAGTTACTTTCTCAAAGTGATGTTATTACAATCCATGCTCCTGCAATTCCTCAAACAGAAAATATGCTTAATAAAAATAATCTTCCTCTGATAAAAGATGGTGCTGTTTTAATAAATACAGCGCGTGGAACGATTATTAATGAAGGGGATTTAATAGAAGAACTTAAGAAGAATAGGTTTTTTGCTTGTTTAGACGTAACTAATCCTGAACCACCTTCAAAGGATAATGAATTACGTAAATTGGATAATGTTATCCTCACTCCCCATATAGCAGGAACGGCAACAAACGGACTTAAGAGAGTTGCTCTTCATGTTTGTGAGGAAATTTCTCGACTTCTAAAAGGCGAAAAAATGAGAACTGAAGTAAATCTAGATAATCTCTCTAAGCTTGCATAAAGGATAACTAATGGCGAAGAAGACATATGGATTTGCAATAATTGGTTGTGGTGTTATAGCTAACATACATGCCGAAGCGATAGCAAAAATAGAAAATGCAAAACTTATTGGTGTATGTGATTTTTCTTTGGAACGCGCTAAGGAATTTTCCAAGAAATACGGATGTAAATACTATGCTAATCTCGAGAAGTTATTAGAAAATCCTGAAATTAGCGTGGTAAATATTTGCACACCCAGTGGGTTACATTGCGAGCAAATTGTTAGATGTGCAAAGGCAAAAAAGAATATTATTGTCGAAAAACCAATGGCAATAACAAAAGAACAGCTCAATGAGGTTATTTCTGCAGTTGAAAATAACAATGTTAAACTTGAAGTAATTTCTCAACTTAGATTTACTAGTGCCATTCGAACACTAAAAAGCGTCATCGAGGAAGGTAAATTAGGCAAGATCTTTATTGCTGATTATAAAATGAAATATTACCGATCTCCGGAATATTATGTCTCTTCGAATTGGCGAGGAACTTGGGCGATGGATGGCGGCGGAGCTTTGATGAATCAAGGCATACATGGAATCGATCTTATTCAATATTTAATGGGCGGTATTAAAAGCGTATTTGCTGAATGTAAAACATTGGGTAGAGATATCGAAGTAGAGGATACCGCTAATGTTTTGGTAGAATATAATTCTGGCGCAGTTGGAGTAATAGAATGCACAGTTTTAGCTAAACCAGGATACGAAAGAAAGATAGAAATCCACGCTGAGAAAGGTTCTATTGTTATTAGCGAAGATTCAATAACGACGTGGGATGTTGATGGAATTAAAAAACCAGAGTTCATGGAGAGCAAGATAGATGCTCGAAAAGTTATATCCTTTAATGAAGATTATCACTCTGAACAAATAAAAGATATGCTCTTGGCTATCGAAAATGATCGTCCTCCCTTTATCGATGTTTATGAGGGTAAGAAAGTTGTAGATGTTATATTAGCCTCTTATGAATCCTCAAAAACTGGAAAAAGAATTTATTTATGAAAATATTAAAAACTGCTATAACTTGTGTTAAAGAAAAATTAAAAGCTCCTTTTGGCTTTAAAGGTGGTTTTTTAACTGAGCTTTGGCAAGTTGTTGTCAAGGTTGAAACTGAACGTACTTACGGAGTTGGTGTTGGCGTTCAAAGCGTTCTTTGGTCCGATGAAGCTCTTTTTTCTATGAATTCAGAAGAGAAGGGAAACGAATATATGTATTCCCTTTCTAAAAAAGCTACTGAGATGCTTATTGGTAGAGAAGGAGAGACTCCTATTGACTTAATCGATAGCATATACGATGAATTGCTTATTTTTGCTAGGCAAACAATACGGTCTAGTTTAAGAGAGACCTTTATAAGAAATGCACTTGTTTCTGTTGATAATGCTTTATGGCAAGCTTATTCAAAAGAAGAAAAATGTGAAAATTTCCTTGAGCTTATACCAAAAATATATAGAAAACCTTTACGTGAAAAACATGAGGTTTTATGTAATATACCTTTGGTTTCTTATGGTGTTGATGAAAAGAGTATTAAATCTTTACTTGACTCCGGGGCGGTCTTATTAAAGATAAAAATAGGGTTTGATGATGGTGGAAGAAAATCAAAGAGCGAAATGCTAAAGTGGGATAAAAACCGTTTAGCGGAGATTCATAATATTGCTAAAAATTACACTACCAAATACACCAAAAGTGGAAATATTCTCTATTATCTAGATGCAAACGGAAGGTATGATAGCGTCGAAAGAGTTAATGAACTCGTTTCTTTCGCGGAGAAAATTGGGGCCAAGGAACGAATTATTATATTGGAAGAACCATTTGAAGAAGAGCAAAAGCTTGACGTTAGAAAGATAAATTTAAGGGTTGCCGCCGATGAATCGGTTCATTCTTTACTAGACGTTAAAGAAAGAATTGAACTTGGATATTCGGCAATTGCCTTAAAACCGATGGCTAAGACACTCAGCGAAACATTAAAAATTCTTAATGAAGCTTATGAAAAAGGTGTTCTTTGTTTTTGCGCAGATCTTACCGTAAATCCATTACTTGTTGAATGGAATAAAAATGTGGCAGCAAGAATTGCCACTTTACCTGAAATGAATGTTGGTATCTTAGAAAGCAATGGTAAACAAAATTATATGAATTGGGAAGAAATGAGAAAATATTCTCCAAGTTACGGAAAAACTTATTCCGTAGAAAATAAGGGAATTTATAGATTAAATGGTGATTTTTATAAGGAAAGCGCCAATATTTTTAAACCATCGTCATATTACGAAAAACTATTTTGAAATTTTATAGATTGTTAACCTGATTTTACTATCTTTGACAAAATAACAATAAGAAACCTTAAGAAGAAAGAAAATTTGAATAAAGAACACGGAGGCATATAGGCAATGAGTAAACTTATTTTATCCGCTTTCGCAGATGAATACGCTGATAGCTTAAAAGAGCAGTGCGAAGTGCTTAGTAAATTTGGCATTAAAAATATCGAGCTTCGTGGAGTGAATGGCAAAAACGTTTCTTTATTGACGGAAAAGGAAGCAAAAGAGGTTAAAAAGACACTCGACGCTTATGATATAAAAGTGTCTTCAATTGGCTCTCCAATTGGAAAAGTTGATATAAAGAGCGCTTTAGATACGCATTTTGAAATGGCAAAAAGAATATTTAACACCGCCAATATTCTCGGCACGAAAAACGTCAGAATTTTCTCTTTTTATTCAAAAGAAACACCTTTTGAAGAATGTAAAAACGAAATATATATGGCTCTAGAAAAACTTCTTTCTTTATCCGATAGTGCAGGGCTTACTTTATGTCACGAAAACGAAGCTTTAATATATGGAGAAAGCCCGGAAAAGTGCCTTGAAATAGTTAAATATTTTGATGGAAGAATTAAATGTGTCTTTGATATGGGTAATTTCGTTTTAGATGGTTACGAACCTATTTCAGCCTATAAAATGTTGTTTAATTATATTGAATATTTCCATATAAAAGACGCTCTATATGAAGGGGCGATAGTTCCTCCTGGAAAGGGTGAGGCGAAGATAAAAGAGATTCTTGATGATTGGAAGAAAAATAATAAAAAAGACACCTTTATTACTTTAGAACCACATTTAGAGACTTTTTCTGGACTTAATACACTTGTTGGAAAGAGTTTTAATAACCCCTATAAATACAATAATCAAAAAGAGGCATTTATTGACGCTATGGAAAAATTGAAAGGTTTACTATGAAAACATTTATAAAAGATAAACTAAAAGTCGAAATTTACGATAATAGAACCCAAATGGGTATAGCGGCCGCAAAAGATATTTCTAATAAAATCAAGGAATTATTAGCCAAAAAACCTGAGATTAATATGATTTTTGCAGCTGCCCCCTCACAAAATGATGTTCTTAAAGCTTTAATTGAAGACAAAACTATCGAATGGAACAAGGTGAATGCTTTCCATATGGACGAATATATAGGATTAGATAAAAATGCTCCTCAAGGTTTTGGAAATTTTCTTAAAACACATATTTTTGGATTAGTTCCTTTTAAAAGTGTTAATTATATTGATATAACGGCCACTGATCCTCAAAAAGAGGCCGAGAGATACGGTAAATTATTGAAAGAAAATCCTACGGATATTGTAGTAATGGGAATAGGTGAAAATGGACATATTGCCTTCAATGATCCTGAAGTTGCTGATTTTAATGATAGAAAGATAGTAAAACCCGTTAAACTTGATGAAATTTGTCGGAATCAACAAGTTAATGATGGTTGTTTCAATTCTCTTGATGAAGTTCCAACACATGCTATGACTTTAACTGTTCCAACACTTATATCTGCGCCTTATCTATTTTGCATAGTTCCTGCATCAACAAAAGCAAAGGCGGTATATGAAACTATAAATGGGAGTATTGACGAGCATTGTCCCGCAAGCATTTTAAGAACGAAAGATAATGCAAAACTCTACCTTGATGAGAAAAGTTCGGTGTTGTTATGAGAGAAATAAAAAGCGACAAAATAATAACGCCTAATGGTTTAAAAAGCGGTTATCTATACTTTCAAAATGGACTTATAGAGGGCGTTTCTAAGAAACCGAGAACTGATATTGTTTGTAAAGAACATTATGACTTTACTAACAAATATGTTTCGCCTGGTTTTATAGATTTGCACACCCATGGCGCAGGCGGTTATCCATTTATAAATTGTACAGAAAAGGATGTAATAAACGCTTGCAATTTTCATTTAAAACATGGGACTACAAGCATTATGCCAACAATTTCAGCAGGTCCATTCAATATAATGAAAGAAGCTCTAAAGAAAATTGCTAGTGTTAAACGAGGAAATAAAACTTATAGCAACATAATAGGAGCTCACCTTGAAGGGCCGTATTTATCTATAAAACAGTGCGGCGCTCAGTGTCCTAAGTTTATAACAAAACCCAAAAAAGAAGATTATACGAAGATTATCGGGGAATTTGGTGATTCTATAACGCGTTGGACATTTGCTCCGGAAAATGATGAAAACGGGGAGTTTTGCAAGTATTTAACGAAGCATAACATCATTGCTTCCGCGGGACATACGGACGCGCAATATGAAGATATGAAAAGGGCAATCAATAATGGTTGCAATCTTGTAACACATCTATATTCATGCACATCAACTGTAACGCGTGATCATGGTTTTCGCTCTCTTGGCGTAATTGAAAGTACGTTTTTAGAAGATGGACTTATCGCGGAAATCATAGCTGATGGAAAACATTTACCACCAGAACTAATTAAGATGATTATAAAAATTAAAGGAGCAGATAAAACTATTCTTTGTACCGATAGTCTTGCTATTGCAGGCACTAATATAAAAGAAGGCGTTATGAGTGGCACAGAATTTATCGTAGAAGATGGCGTTTGCAAACTAAAAGACCGTTCCGCTTTTGCAGGCAGTATCGCTATGGCGGATCACCTTGTGCAAGTAATGGTCAAAGAATGTGGTTATGATGTAGTGACTGCGGTAAAAATGATTAGCGAAACACCTGCAAGGATCGCTAAAATTAAGGCAGGTAAGCTTGAAAAAGGGTATCGGGCGGATATAGTAGTATTTGATGATGAAATAAACGTCGAATCTATATTTGTTAATGGTTTGAATGTAATTAACAATAAATAATTCTTTAAAAATAAAAGTATAAATCATCGTAAAAACTATTAAACTAATGAAGAAAAGAGGTTTTTAGGATGGAAGAAGAAGAGAAAAAAGAATTAGAAAAAAAGGAAGATAACGCTATTTCGTATACTGATAAAGCTAATAAAAAAGTAGCAATTATTTCCACTAATAAAAAGAAACCTGTTAAATACGTCAAAATTTTAAAGGATAAACCTCTTCCTTTAGGTGATGGATATTATTTTTATTATCCTTTGCAAAATCGTTATATTTCATTATCTCCAAGAGTTAGCATTTATGGAGATTACGAATATGCCTATAGAGGTTTATTAGAAGAAGGGCAATGTGAGCTTCTTCTTATTGAAAATGGTAAGAGAACCTCTCTTCCATTAAAGGGTTCTTATGATTATGGATATACCCTTGAAGGAGACGCTAAAGCTCTTTTTCATGTGTCTGATTGTTTATTAAGTTATAGTGCTAAAGAAGGCAGAAGTTTTGCTTATATCAATCCTAATAGCAAACTCTATTTCTGTGGGGCAAAAGGGTTATATTCTCTTTCGTTCCGTTTATTTGGAGAACGTAATAACGAAGGAAAGAGATGGGTAGTTATCTATTTGTCTCGATAAATGCTCATAACTGAAAGCGGTTTCACTTTTGTTTATCTATATAGATAAACCCGATATATTCTTTTGTTTTTTTGATTTGTAAAATGCGTTATTTTACTTATTGAGCGTTTTTAAGGAAGAAAAATTTTCGTTTTTGTATAATAAACGCGTAAAGGTAGGAGGAATTTATGTCTAGAGAAGAATATTACGATACATTCAAAGGCAAGAAGTGGCGTGAAGATATTGATTTACGTGACTTTATTGTTAATAACTATACACCCTATGATGGAGATGAATCATTTTTAGAAGGCGCATCTTCTAAAACATCTAAATTATGGGATGAGTTACAAAAATTACAAAAAGAAGAACACGAAAAGGGTGGGGTCCTTGATATGGAAACCGATGTTGTTTCTTCTTTAACTTCTTATGGTCCTGGTTATTTAGACAAAGATCAAGAAGTGGTTGTTGGTTTACAAACTGATAAACCTTTAAAGAGAGCTTTTATGCCTTATGGTGGCATTAGAATGGCAGAAGAAGCTTGCAAAACCTATGGTTATACTCCTTCAGCGGAACTCCATAAGATTTTTACAACTTATCATAAGACCCATAATGATGGTGTTTTTGATGCTTATACCCCCGAAATCCATCATTGCCGTCACAATAAAATAATTACTGGTCTTCCTGATACTTATGGAAGAGGCAGAATTGTCGGTGACTACCGTAGAATCGCTCTTTATGGTATTGATTACCTTATTGAGAAAAAGCAAGAAGATTTAGTCAATTGCGATGATGGTGAAATGTCTGAGGATACTGTTAGAGACCGCGAAGAAATTGCCGAGCAAATTCGCGCTTTAAAAGGTATCAAAGAAATGGCCAAAATCTATGGATTTGATATTTCTAATCCTGCTAAAGATGCTAAAGAAGCTTTCCAATGGCTCTATTTTGGTTATTTAGCCGCTATAAAGACACAAAACGGTGCCGCTATGTCCGTTGGTAGAATCTCTACCTTCCTTGATATTTATATTCAAAGAGATTTAGAAAAAGGTGTTTTAAGTGAAAAAGAAGCTCAAGAATTAGTTGATCAATTAGTTCTTAAATTCAGAATGGTTAAATTTGCTCGTATTCCTTCTTATAACGCTTTGTTCTCTGGTGATCCAGTTTGGGCTACCTTAGAAGTTGGTGGTATGGGAATGGATGGTAGAAGTATGGTTACCAAGAACGATTTCCGTTTCCTCCATACTTTAGAGAATATGGGTCCAAGCCCAGAGCCAAATTTAACTGTATTATATAGCTCTCATTTACCTGTTGCTTTTAAGAAATATGCCGCAAATATCTCGATAAAGACTAGCTCAATTCAATACGAAAATGATGACGTTATGCGCCCAGTTTGGAAAGATGACTATTCTATTTGCTGCTGCGTTAGTGCAACTGAAACTGGTAAAGAATATCAATTCTTTGGTGCTAGAGCCAATTTAGCAAAATGTCTTCTTTACGCAATTAATGGCGGTGTTGATGAAAAGACTGGTGAACAAGTCGGTCCAGATTATCAAAGATGCACTGGTGAATACCTCGATTATGAAGAGGTTCTTGCTAAATATAAAGATATGATGAAGTGGTTAGCTAAAGTCTATGTTGAGGCTTTAAATATCATTCATTATATGCACGATAAATATTATTATGAAGCTGCTGAAATGGCTTTAATTGATAGCCATCCAGAAAGAAGCTTTGCTACTGGTATTGCGGGCTTTAGCCACGTTGTCGATAGCTTAAGCGCTATTAAATACGCTAAAGTTAAACCTATTAGAAACGAAAAAGGTATTGCTGTTGATTTCGAAGTCACTGGTGATTTCCCACGTTATGGAAATGACGATGATAGAGCGGATGAAATCGCTGTTCATCTCTTAAAGACCTTCATGGATATGGTCGCTTCTAGAAAGACTTATAGAAATAGTAAGCCAACAACTTCTATTCTTACCATTACTTCTAATGTTGTTTATGGTAAAGCCACTGGTTCTCTTCCTGATGGAAGAAAAGCGGGTGAGCCACTTTCTCCAGGTGCTAATCCTTCCTATGGCGCAGAAAAGAATGGCTTATTAGCTTCTTTAAATTCTTTAACCAAGCTTCCTTATGAATATGCCTTAGATGGTATTTCTAATACTCAAACGATTAATACTAGTTGCTTAGGACACACCGAAAAGGAACGTATTAACAATTTAGTTAACGTTTTAGATGGTTATTTCAATAATGGTGCCCATCACCTTAACGTCAATGTCTTTGGCAAAGATAAATTAATCGATTGTATGAATCACCCTGAAAAACCAGAATATCAAAACTTCACAATTCGTGTTTCTGGTTATGCAGTTAAATTCATTAACCTTACAAAGGAACAACAACTCGATGTCATTGCCAGAACTTGCCACGAACATTTCTAAAAATACCCCTTTAGCGAGATTTGGTAAAATTGAATCTTTTGGTCTAGTTGATGGGCCAGGAGTAAGGAGCATCCTCTTTCTTAGTGGATGCCCTTTTCGTTGTTTATATTGCCATAATCCCGAAATGCAGGATGCTTCATATGGAGAGCTTATCTCTCCATTAGAAGCATTTAATCGTTTAAAGCGATTTGCTCCTTATTGGGGTAAAAATGGGGGAATTACTGTTTCTGGTGGCGAACCTTTAATACATCTTCCTTTCTTGATTGAACTTGGGAAATTAGCTAAGAAAGAAGGCATTTCCTATGTTATTGATACTAGCGCTGCGCCATTTTCTTTATCTAGCACTTATTTAAAAGAATTTGATAAATTGCTTGAAGTTTCTGACCTTTTTCTTCTTGATTTAAAGGCTCTAGATCCTTCTTTACATAAGAAAATTACTGGTTTTGATAATAAGAATGTCCTCGAATGCTTTTCTTATTTAGCTAAAAAGAATTTTCCTATTTGGGTGCGATACGTTCTTCTTCCGACTTATACAGATGGGGAGAAGACTTTAAAAGGGTCCGCTAAATTTTTAAAACAATTCCCAAATATTCAAAGAGTGGAAGTGCTTCCTTACCATACTTTAGCCATTCCTGAATATGAAAAGCTCCATCGTGATTATCCAATTAAGGACATTCTTCCTCCAACTAAAGAAGAAATTCAAAAAGCGGAGTCCCTTTTAGAAGTTAGTTCTTTTCAGGCTTATCTGAAGGATTAAAGGATTTTGTTAAAACATTAACCCAGGATTCGGTCAGTAAACTATAGAGAATTTTCGCTTTCTTTTCTTTGGTTATGTTTCCTTCTTGTCTAGGCAAGAAATATAAAATAGATGCAATAGCGCCTGAATAATAAATAACCACGCTTTCTTCCTCTAAGCGATCATTAAAAGGTCTAGGCACAGCTAAAAGAATTCGTCTTATCACAAGTTCTGAGAAAGCTTTTAATATCCAATAAAAACTTTTTCTAGCATCTTTTTTAATTATTTTTTCTAGATTTAAGCCGCTATCATTAAAGAATTCTACAGTAATTACAGTGGCTTCTTTTAAAGCAGTTTTAAAACTTTCTAAATCATTTTCTTTTACTTCGTCAAATAAAGAATAAAGCTTTTTAGCATAATCTTCGAAAAGAAATAGCAAGATATCTTCTTTAGTTTGGAAATTATTGTAAAGAGTATTTCTTGAAACATTGGCTTTATTAACAATGTCGGTAACGGAAATATCTTCAAATAATTTCTCTTGCAGAAGGGTGGCTAGAGCGTTAGCTATCTCTTTGCAACTCCTTACAGAACGGAGATCTTTTTTTGGTTTTCCATTCTTTTTCTTAGTTATCTTTTCCATTCTTTTTATACAACTGTCTAATTTTTATACAAATGATTATAAGTGCCAATAAGATTATTTGTTTAACGTTATATTATTTTTATGAAAAGAGCAAAGCAAGGCAAATTTTGAAGGGGGGAATATGGAATACGTAATTAATGTAAATCATTTAACAAAAGATTTCGGTCATGGTCGGGGTGTATTCGATGTTTCCTTTGGTGTGGAAGAAGGAATTTGTTTTGGTTATTTAGGCCCTAATGGAGCAGGAAAGAGTACCACAATTAGAATGTTAATGGGGTTTACGCACCCAGATAAAGGTGGGGCTTTTATTAATAGTGGAGAGGTTCTAAAAGATAGGGCGAGAGTTATGCAAGGGGTTTGCTATGTGCCTGGGGAAATTGCTCTTCCTCCAAATTTAACTGGTAATGATGTCTTAAAAATTCAAAGAGAATTAAAAGGTGTCAAAGATGTAACTGAGATGAACCGGTTAATTTCTATGTTCCAATTAGATCCCTCTCTTCTTTGCAAAGAAATGTCTTTGGGTATGCGAAGAAAGCTAGTTATTGTCAGTGCTTTTTTATCAAAACCAAAAGTAATTATTCTCGATGAGCCTTCTAGTGGACTCGATCCAGAGATGCAAGAAACATTCGTTGAATTAATTAAAGAAAAGAAGGAAGAAGGTAATACCATTCTTTTATCTTCCCATATCTTTAATGAAGTTGATCGTTTAGCGGATAAAATCGCCATTATTAAAGATGGGAAAATTGTTTCCTTCTTTAAAGCAGATGAGCTTAAACATAAATCCTTAAAAACTTATCGCATCTCTTTTAAAGATGAAAAAGAACGTCATTCTTTTCTTAATAGGAATTATTCAACTATAAAGATTGTTGATCCTTCTACGAATAATTTTGGGGTTATGGTCGCTATAGACGATAAGGATATTACTAATGCTTTAAGAGATATTTCTAAAGAAGAAATTACCGATTTTAGCGAGAAGAAAGAAACGTTGGAAGACTATTTTATGTCCTTCTATAAAGAAGAAAGAACATACGAAAGACTTTAGAAGAAGGAAGATGGGATACATTTTAGAAACTAATCATTTAACCAAAGATTATGGGGGAGGAAGAGGAGATTTTGATCTCTCTTTCCATCTACTAGAAGGCAAAACCTTAGGTTTAGTTGGAGAAAATGGAGCGGGTAAAACAACCTTCCTTCGTTTATTAATGGGTTTTGTTAAACCAACAAGTGGTAAAGCGGAAATCTATGGTCATGATTGTACTTTAGAAGCTCCTTTAGTGAAGAATTTCGTTTCTTATATACCTGGAGAAATTAATTTTCCTGATTTGCCTACCGGAAAGGATTTCCTTTTGCAGTACGCTAAAGAGATTGGTGTTGGAGAAGATTCAATTGAAAGAATGGGAAATATTATCCAAGCGCTACAACTGGATATTACAGCCTACCCAAGAAGAATGTCTAAAGGAATGAAGCAAAAGACCGCTATAGTGGCTGCTTTTATGAAAGATTCTCCTTTGATGCTAATGGATGAGCCAACTACAGGACTAGATCCTTTAATGAGAGATACCTTGCTAAATTTACTTCTAGAAGAGAAGAAAAAAGGTAGAAGTATTGTAATGTCTTCAAATACCATTGAAGAATTAGAAAAAGTAAGTGATTACGTTGCTTTAATTTCCAAAGGAAAATTAGTCGATATAGCCGATTGCTTAGCTATTAAAAATAGAAAAGTTCGTGATTATAAAATTGAATTTATTAATCACAATGACTATCTCTTAATGAAAGAAAAATATCAAAAATATTTGATTAGGGATCAAAAAGAATTTAACCAAATTACACTTCGCTATCCTAAAGAATATGTGGGATTGCTTCTAAAAGATATATCTCTTTACAAATTAAAATTTGTTTCGGAAGTTCCTTACAATCTACAAACTTATTTCGATGAAAAACGCTTAAATAATGGGAGGAAATAAAAATGAAAAAAAGAAATGAAAAAACTTATTTAGTTGATGAATCTTCTTTAGAAAGTAAACCAAAAATTAAAAAGAAAAGAACCTTCCCTTTTTCTAAAGCCATTTTCTTTGAATCACTAAAAGGAAATTGGAAGACTCTTCTTTCTGTGGGAGCGGCTAATGGCTTATTAATGATTATTATTGTTGGTATATTATCAACCTTAAATATCAATGCTACTAGCCAATCAATGAAGAATTTATTTGACAGCGCAGGAACAGAAACTACCGTTAAAAGTGGGGCTATTTCCTATTACCAAGCTTTCGATACGGTTAGTGAAGGCTACGATACTTTAGATAGTACTATTAATACCTTAAGTGCCAGTTTAGAAAGAGCTCTAGAGATGGTCAATGATAGCTCTTTGGAAACTCAAATGAGTCGATTAAGACTTCTTTATAACGGAACTTATTCTCTTACCTCTGGTGATGAAGCCACTAAGAAAGAAACCGCTAAAAGTACTGCAATTAGTTCTGGTGTAGCTCTTATTGAAGCCAATTCTTCTTATTCTAAAGAAGAAAAAGAAGTCGCTTCTTTAATGATTAGAAAATATTTTGAAGCCTATGCCGAGGATACCTCTATTAGCCATAAAACGATAATGACCGATATTATGCCAAAAGTTATTAAAGAATATATCGGAAGTCGTTTCGCCTTAAAGGATGAGGATGTAACAAAAGTATCTTCTATTATAGATAATGCCTTTGATAGTTATCTAAATAAGGGTAATCAAGCAAAATATGTTGCTGTCGAAACAACTTTAAAATTATGTGAATCTTTAATTTCTTACGTTTCGGAGGTCTCTTTTGCTCCTTTATTTGATAATGTTTTAGACGTTTACGAAAGTGATAAAGAAAAATTCGTCACTGATTTAGATTATCGATCTTCAGTTTATAGCGATTCGATTACTTCTCTTTTCTTTAATACCTTAGAAGATACGGCTTATTATTCTTATTTGCCTACCTTTACAGTTAATTATAAAACTAGCGAATTAGGCTGGCCTATTGCCTATATTGGAACAGGTGAATATAACGATGATGGCTCAGAAAAATTCACAGTTGTAGAAATTAAAAGTTATCACCCTGAAAGATTTGAAGAAGTTGAAGGTGGTTTAGGAACACCCGCGACGATTGTACAAAAAATGCATAAAGAAGCTTTAACTGGCACTTCATATACTAATGAAGAGATTGTGAAAGCCAAGGATGCTGCTTCTAAAGATATCAACCTTATAAAGGATGATGTTAAAGACTTTATGGGCGTATATATCAATCGAAATGATACTAATCCCTATTACCATGATGGGGCTAGAGATGAAGACGCGATTGAAGAATACGCGATTGATACGGTAATTTCCTTAGCCAAAGAAGAATTTCTAAAAACATTTAATGAAAAGTATGGAACTTCTTATACCGATGTTTTAGAAATTGATGGCAAAGAAGGGGGTTTAAGTGGCCAAGTTATTTCCGATACTATTATGAGTTATGCTAATAGTGGTGTCTCTACCTATAAAAAAGCTTATAAAGAAAAGTTAAAAGCTGGTTATGGCCAAAAAGATGCAATGTTAGTTGCTACTGTTATTGCTGGAAGAGGCATTATGGATCAACTACCTACCGCAGTTAATGATTCTTTAACTGAATTAGGGGGCATGAATACCTATGGAATTATCACTGGTAAAGTTGGCTTTGCTATTGCTTGTTTATTAATTCCTATGGTTTATAGCGTAATGTTAGCGACCTCACTCGTCTCTCAAAAAGTAGAAAATGGCTCCTTAGCATTTACTTTCTCTACTCCAATTACTAGAAATGCCTTTATTGTAACTGAGGGAACTTTCTTAATTTTTGCTCAAGTTGTTATGGGAGCTATCCTTTATTTAGGCTCTTTAATTGCTAGAATCATCGGTATTATCGCAGGAAGTCCTGATATCGCTACTTCCTTGCCTTTAGATCAATTTACTTATTATGCCCTTGGCAATTTCTTTGTTACTTTAGGTGTTAGCGGAGTTGCTTTCTTAGCTAGTGCTTATTTTAATAAAAGCGGCCTTTCTCTCGGTGTTGGGGGAGGATTTGTTGTTTTCTCCTTCCTATGCTCTATTTTAGGGTTATTCGGTTCTCCTGCAATTCCAGGTACAGTACGTATTAATAGCATGAATTTCTTTAACTATTTAACGCCGATATCTTTCTTTGATCCTTTGGCTATAATGGATGGGAATATTGCTTTATATTGGTATAAATTAATAGGTTTATTTGCTTTAACTATTCTAGGTTATGGTTTAGGTAATTTCTTATTTAAGAAGAAGGACTTACCTCTCTAAAAAATAAAGGTATTTATTTTAACTAGCTAAATTCATTCTCTTTAGGCTTATCTAATTGAGTTTTCTAGACCTTATTTATTGCTTTGAGCTAACATAAATATTGCTTTTGTTAAGAAGATCATTAATTAAGGGCTAAATAGGAACATCTTATGAGTGAAAATGAATGGAAAAGGATGATTGAAGGAAAACTTTATAATCCTACTGATAAAGAAATTGAAAAACGGCATCTAAGAGGCTTAATGCGGTGTGATAAATTCAATCGAATAAGTTTATGGCAAAAGAGAAGAAAGCAAAGAGCACTTTTTAAATTAATTCCTTCCGCTAGAGAAAATGGATTAGTTGTTTTTGCTCCTTTTTATTGCGAATACGGAGTTAATATCCATGTCGGAAAGGAATGTTTTATCAATTATAACTGCGTCTTTTTAGATATTTCACCCATTACCCTAGGTAATGGTGTAATGATTGGTGCAAATGTTACATTAGCTACTCCCAACCATCCGTTGGTCGCAGAAGAAAGAATAAATCAAGACTATCCTGATGGCAGGCATGACCTTGAATATAGCAAACCAATTGTAATAGAAAATGGATGTTGGATTTGCTCGGGCGCTATTATTTGTGGCGGTGTAAGAATAGGCGAAAATAGCGTCGTTGCGGCAGGTTCTGTCGTAACTAAAGACGTTCCCTCTAATTCTTTAGTTGCGGGGGTTCCGGCTAAAGTTATAAGGACAATAAACGAAGATGATCGCTTAGATATTCTAAAAACATATCAAAATAATGAGATCCCTTTGCCTTCAAAGAAAAAGAATATTTAGGTATTTTTCCTATCCAAAGGAAACTATTTATTCTTTTTACAAAAACATAGTTTTCTTGTTTGAATGCTTTTAAAAAGATTTATTTAATGATTATTGCCAAAATGCGTCGAAAACTATGTTTTTATTGAAAAATGGGACTGTCTTTTATATAGTTTCTTTGGCATTGACCGTAGACAAGAAGAAGCAAATTCTAGAGAGCCCCTTGGATGAAAACGGGGCATGCCTCTTCGCATCACTACGAGAGCCTTCTTTCTGAAAATAGTAAGAGAGACGTATTCGTCGTTACCGAAAAGAGAGTCGCGAAAGGCGAAACTAAGGTGGTACCGCGCTTAAAGGCGTCCTTAGGGTACCTTTTTTGTTATTTTGGAGACATTATGGAACTAAAAGAAACGTTATTGATGCCAAAGACTGGTTTTGAAATGAGAGGGAATTTAACCTCTAAAGAACCAAAGATGATTGCTAAATGGGATGAGCAAGACATTTATTCAAAGATGAATGCCAATAGAGAAGGTTGCGAAGAATTCCTTCTTCATGATGGTCCTCCATATGCCAATGGTGATATCCATTGCGGACATATGCTTAACCGTCTTTTAAAAGATTTTATTATCCGTTATAAAAATATGTGCGGATATAAAACCCCTTTTATCTTTGGTTGGGATACGCATGGTTTACCAATTGAAGTTAAAGTTACTAAAAGTGGCATTAATCGAAAAGCGATGTCAGTTCCCGCTTTTAGAGACCTTTGTAAAGAATATGCTCTAAAGCAAGTCGCTCATCAAAAAGAACAAATTCATCGTTTGGGATGTTTAGGTGATTATGAGCATCCTTATTTAACTCTTCTTCCGGAATATGAAGCTAGACAAATTGATGTCTTCGCTAAAATGGCTCTAAAAGGCATCATTTATAAAGGTGTTAAGCCAGTTTATTGGTCTCCTTCTAGCGAAAGCGCTTTAGCGGAAGCGGAAGTTGAATATCAAGATGTTACGGCAAAAACTATGTATGTTGCCTTTTCTGTTAAAGATGGGAAGGGTAAATTAGATAAAGAAGATAAAATCATTATTTGGACGACAACTCCTTGGACTATTCCTCATAACCAAGCAGTGGCCTTAAATCCGAAATTTACCTATGGTTTATATAAAACAAATAAAGGTAATTTCTTATTTGCTTCTTCCTTAGAAGAGAAAATAAAAGAAACTTTGGAACTTTCTGACGTCGAACTAATTAAGTCTTTCCATGGAACAGATTTAGAAGGTATCGTCCTAAATCATCCTTTATATGATGATCGTACTTCTTTGGTTATTTTAGCTACTTATGTCACTGATTCCGATGGTACAGGATGTGTCCATATTGCTCCTGATTTTGGTACTGATGACTTTAATGCCGCTTTAAAATATGGTTTAAAACCTCTTTGTCCAATAGACGAAAAAGGTATCGTCCATATGAAAGAGGGCGACCCAATAAATAACAAATTCTACGATGATACCAATGATATTGTTATCTCTTTATTAGAAGAGAAAGGGTCTTTATTAAAAGAAATTGATTTAGTTCACTCCTATCCTCATGATTGGAGAACTCATAAACCAGTTATTTTTAGAGCTACTCCCCAATGGTTCTGTTCTATTGAGCCAATTAAAGAAGATTTATTAAAAGCTATTTCGCAAATTAAATGGATGCCATCTTGGGGTGAAGAAAAGATGGTCAATATGATTAAAGGGAGAAGTGATTGGTGTATTTCTAGACAACGTAGTTGGGGAGTTCCTCTTCCTATTATTTATAATGAAGATGATTCGCCAATTATTGAAAAAGAAGTATTTGATCATATTAGAAATATTATTGCTAAAGAAGGTTCTAATGCTTGGTTTTCTAAGAGCGCAACTGAATTATTGCCACCAGGCTATAAAAATAGCAAATCTCCAAATGGGAAATTCCGTAAAGAAACAGATATTATGGACGTTTGGTTCGATAGTGGTTCTTCTTGGAACGGCGTTTTAGAAGAGAGAAAAATTGGGTATCCAGCCTCTTTATATTTAGAAGGAAATGACCAATATCGTGGTTGGTTTAATGCTTCGCTTATTTTAAGCGTTGCCGCTAAAGGAGAGGCTTCTTTTAAGAGTTGCTTAACTCATGGTTGGGTAATGGACGAAAGTTGGAAGAAGATGTCTAAATCTGCCGGAAATGGCATTGATCCTAATAAAGTTGCCAATCAATTTGGCGCTGATTTATTAAGACTTTGGGCTGCTTCAGTAAGTTACGAAAGTGACGTAAGAATCAGTGAAAAGATAATCTCTTCTATTAGCGACCAATATCGAAAGATTAGAAATACTTTTAAATTCCTCTTAGGGAATCTTCAAGAATGTGTTGATACTCCTTATTATGGAAGTGAAAAAGCACCGAAGTTATATCCAGTTGATGAAATTATTCTTTTAAGACTGGAAGAAGTAAAAAATGCCGCTTTAAAAGCATATGAAACCTATGCTTTCTCGACTGCTTTAGGCGTTTTAACGAACTTTATGGTGGAATTATCAGGTTTCTACTTAGATATTTCTAAAGATGTCCTTTATTGCGAAAAAGCTTATTCACCTAGAAGAGAAGCCGTTCTTTATGTTTTATATAAATTAACTAAAGAATTATGTCTTTTATATAACCCAATTCTTTCTTTCACAATGGATGAAGTTTATAGTTTCATTCCTTCTAAAAATAAGAAAGATTCGCCTCAATTAGAAGATATGCCCAAAGAAAGCCATGTTTATGGTGATAAGGAAAAAGCTATTACTTCCTTATTCTTTGCAACTAGAGATATTGTCCTTAAAGCTTTAGAAGAAAGTAGGACTAAAGGAGAGATTGGTGCTTCTAATGAGGCTAAGGTGGTTTTAAGTACTTCGAAGAAAGATCTTTATAACTGGTTAAATGGGCAATCTGAAGAAGAAAGAGCCCGTTTATTCGGTATTAGCGAGTTAATTCTCTTAGAAGGTGAAGATAAAGTAACAGTTTCTAAGAGCGAATTACCTACTTGTGAACGTTGCCGTTTACATAAAAATGATTTAGTTTTAGATAAAGAAGGGCATCATTTATGTTCTAGATGCTTAGAGGCTATTTCTAAGGAGGAAAATTAATGGAAGAGAAGACTAATCTTCCTTTAGAAGAAAAAGAGGAAAGTGTAGATGAGCCTGAAAAGACTTCTCTAGAAAAAGAAGATGCTACAAAAGACTCGGAAGAATCCACACTTTTTAGCAAAAAGAAGATTCCTTTTAAATGGACTAAAAAAACTTTTTTCTATTCCTTTTTATGGCTAGCTCCTCTCTTAATAATTCTTGATCAGGTAACTAAGTGGTTGGTTGTTAATTTTGCTTCTGGCACCGGTCCTATCGAAGTTATTCATCATTTCTTCTATATTAATCTTACTTTTAATAAAGGCTCTTCCTTTGGAATGGGATCGGATATTCCTTGGATGAGATATGTATTTATTGTTATCTCTTGGGTAGCTAGCGCCGCTATACTTTATTATTGGATTAAGAATTTAGGTAAAAATGACCGTATCATTGACATTCTTTTATGCTTTTGTTTAGCAGGGGCTATTGGTAATGGAATTGATCGAACTTTTTATTGGGAAGGAACAACTTCCTTCAGTGGAGTTATCGATTTCTTCCAATTTTATATTTTTGGTTATGGGGAAGGAAAATCTTCTTTTGCCATCTTTAACGTTGCTGATATGTATTTAACTTGCGCCGTATTTGTTTTAGTTATTGTCCTCTTATATAGAGAAATTAAAGGGTCAAAAGCGAAGAATAAATAAAAGAAAAATAAGAGAATATGAAGACTATTATTGTTGATGAAAAGCTAGCAGGGAAGCGCCTTGACGAGGCCTTAGTTTCCTTTGATATTGCTCCCTCTAGAACCGCTATAAAAGGGATGATTAAAGAAGGTAGCATTCTAGTTAATAATGAGAAAGCAAAGCCCGCTTATATCTTATGTATTTCCGATATTATAACCGCCCAAAAATATACTAAAAAAGAACTAGACGCTATTCCGGAAGATTTGCCTATCAATATCGTCTATGAGGATGATGACGTTCTAGTCATAAATAAACCTCGAGGACTTGTTGTTCATCCTGGGAATGGACATAGTGATAAAACGCTTGTTAACGCTTTGCTATTTCACGAAAAAAGTCTTCCCTCAAATGGTAATGCTCTTCGCCCAGGAATAGTTCACCGAATCGATAAAGACACCTCTGGATTATTAGTTGTAGCTAAAAATATGGAGAGTATGCTCTTCCTTCAAGATCAACTCAAAGACCATTCAATGCACCGCGAATATATTGCTTTAGTAAAAGGAATAATTAGTGAAAACAAGGGAAAGATTGACGCTCCTATTGGAAGAGATCCTTCTTCCCCCATTAAGTTTGCGGTAAACCTAAAAAAAGGAAAAGAAGCCATTACTTATTTTGATGTAGTGGAAAGATATGAAGAGAAATTAACTTTAATCACTTGTCGCTTATTAACTGGAAGAACTCATCAAATAAGAGTTCATTTAAATTACATAAAGCATCCAATTGAAGGCGATCCTCTTTATGGGAATAACAATCAACAATATTTTTCAAGAGGTCAATTGCTTCATGCCTATCGACTTACTTTTGTTCATCCAAAAACAAAAGAGCTTCTTTCTTTTGAAGCTCCAATACCTGAAGAATTTAAGGACGTACTTAACAAATTACATCCGTTAGCGTCTTAATTTTCGTTTAATTTTTTATAATTAGAAAAGTTAATTTTAGCAACTTTTTTAAATTCTCCTAGGCCATATTTTTCTTTAAAAGTAAGAGCGAAGTTATCAACATTTTCGCCTGCACCTAGGGGAAAGGTCATTTTATATAAATCGCTTAATTTTTCCATTTTTCTAAGAAAGGAATAACGGGCAATCATACTTGCTAAAGCTACAGAAGGGTATAACGATTCTCCTTTTGTGTGAAAAGTGATATCTCTAAGAACTTCTTTTTCCTCTCTTAAGTAGGAATAATAAAGTTTTTCTTCTGCGAATTGGTCTTGATAAACTTTGCTTATAGGAAATTTCTTTTTTAAATTAAGGAGACAACGATTATGCATTTTCGCTTTTATAGCGTTCATATTGTTGTTTTTATAAACTTCATTATAAGTAAGATTATCCAAAGAAAGATGTGAATAAGGGAATTCTTTAATAAGAGTTGGTCCTAACTTTAGAATAGTTTCATCGCTAATTTTTTTCGAATCATCAATACCTAATTCTTCAATTCTTTTTAAATCTTCTTCTCTTACCAAAGCGGCACAAACTTCGATTGGACCAAAGAAATCTCCTGTGCCAACCTCATCACTTCCTATTTGAGGGAAAGTTAACGGCATCCGAATTTCTTTTCTTGGTGCTCTTGGAGGGAGAAGATGTTTTTCTTCTAGTGTATTATCCCAGATAAGCGCTTCTTTATAGGCATTAATGCCTTGAAAAACAGCCTTATAATCATCACCTTTTGAGGATTTATACAAGGTCACAGCTACTTCATTTGTGCTAGCAAATAAAAGCACATAAGCATTTTTATTTTCCTTTTTGAAAGGCTCATAAAAGGAGAGAAAATCCTTAATTTTAGAAGAAGGAATTTCTACAGTATAAGTAGCGGGAATTAATACACTCATAAACCTATTTTAGCATTTAAAGGGCTTTTTAGATATTTCCTTATTAAATTTCGCTTTTAACATTAACCCTTTTATAAAGGGCTAATATAAAATTGCATTATAAAAGGTATAATTTAAAGCATGCAGAACGCTTATCAGAAATTTGAATTTGAAAAAATATTAGAGACTCTATCTTCCTTTTGTTTAACTGAACAAGGAAAGAATTTAGCTAAGAATACTTCAATGTATTTAAAGGAAGAAGATTTAGCTAAAGCTCTAAATACGCTTTCCGAGATGCGTTTTGTTTTAGCTAAATACGATTCTTTACCAATTGAAGTTTCTTCTTCTTTAGAAATACCTTTATCTTTAGCCTCTAAAGGAGGAACTCTTAATATCCAAGATTTAGAAAGAATCGCTAATGATATTTTGATTTCTCAGAAATTAGTTCGTTATTTTTCTAAGGTTAACGAAGCTCCTTTACTCAAAGAAATGGTCTTAGCCTTACCTAATTTATCTTATTTAGAGAAAGACATTCACCGCATAATTTCTCCTGAATTAACTATTTTTGATAATGCTTCTAGCAAACTAAAAAATATCCGTTTATCTATTTCTAGATTAGAAAGTACGATGAAAAAGAAAATTGGTGAACTAGTTTCTACCAATAGGGAATTCTTAACAGATAGTACTCTAACTTTAAAAAATGGTCACTATGCTTTGCCAGTCGCTAACGCTTATAAAAGAAAAGTAAAAGGATTAATTCAAGATGTTTCCTCTAGTGGTGAAACCACCTTTATTGAGCCAGAAATTATTGTTAATTTAAACAATAAAATGGCTTCTTTGCTTAATGATGAAAGATTAGAAATCCATCATTTGCTTTCTTCTTTATCTAATTTAGTGAGAAATGATTATGAAAATATCTCCAAGATTAATCAGGTTATTGGTTTATTAGATTTTAATAATGCTAAATGCAAATATTGTGACTTAATTAAAGGCACTGTGCCCTTTTTAATAAAAGAAAGAACCATTGATTTTGTCGATGCACGTCATCCTTTAATTGATCCCAATAAAGTAGTTCCTAACGATTTTTATTTAAATGAAGACAAAAGAGTTATCGTTCTTTCTGGTCCTAATGCGGGTGGAAAAACGGTTGCTTTAAAAACAGTTGGTTTGCTTCTTCTTATGGCGGAATCGGCTTTACCTATACCTGCGAAAGAAGGAGCCTCCTTCTCTTATTTTGATCATATATATGTAGATATTGGTGATAATCAGTCTTTATCCGATAATCTTTCCACTTTTAGTGCTCATTTAAAGACTATTTCGGAAATATTATCTTGTAGCGGCGGCAAAGATTTAGTTCTTTTAGATGAATTAGGAACGGGAACTTCTCCTAAAGAAGGAGAAGCTCTTGCTTATTCTATTCTAACTTATTTATTAAAACGTCATTCTTTTACCATGGTCTCTTCCCATTTTGAAGGTTTAAAAGCTTTTGCTTTAAGAGAGAAACATGTTCTAAATGCTTCAATGGTCTTTGACCAAAAGAATTTAGTACCTACTTATCGTTTAGAAAGAGGATTCCCTGGAGAAAGCTATGGTTTAGAGCTAGCTAAACGCTATTCTTTCCCTAAGGAAGTTCTTTCTAATGCCGATAATTATTTAGAAAAAGGCGAAGATTTATCAGTTAGAGAAGCCATAACTAAACTTGAGGAAGTAACTAGAGAAAATAGCCTTCTAAAAGAAGAATTAGTTAAAGAAAAAGCTGCTTTAGAGCTTAAAAAGAATGAGCTTTTTAGCAAAGAAAAAGCTTTAGCCCTTAAAGAAGATAAATTTAATAATGATTTAAGCAAAGAAAAAGAGAAACTCCTAAGTTCTTATGAAGAGAAATTAAACGATATTATTGCGAATATTTCTTCTAGTGAGGTTAAGTTACATCAAGTAATTAAAGCTAAAAAAGATATCGAGGATTTAGAAAATAAAGAGAGTAAGCAGCCAGAATTTTTTGACGAACTTAAGGAAGGCGATTATGTTTATGTTCCCTCTTTATTTTTAAAAGGCAGGTTAACTTCTTTAAATAAAGAAAGAGCGGTTGTTACTACAAATGAAGGCTTAACTTTTAAATTAAAGAAGAATCAATTAAGAAAGAGCGTTCCACCTAAGGAAACTATTACTAAGCAAAAAAGCGGTGCTTCTTTAGATGAAATTGCTTCTAAGAGAAGCGTTTCCTTAGAATGTAATTTAATTGGCATGCATTATGACGAAGCTAAATTTGCTCTCGAAAAATATTTGGATGATTGCTTACTAAGACATTATAAACGCGTACGCATAATTCATGGTTTTGGGAATGGTGTGCTAAGAAATATGGTTTTAGATGTTGCTCATTCTCATCCTGAATTTATCGATCATATTGAAGCTGCCCAGGCTAATGAAGGTGGGGGTGGAGCCACCATTATCTATTTAAAATGAATACCCCATTAAGTGAAAAATTAAAAAGACAAATTGCTCTTTTGCCTTCTCTTCCTGGTGTTTATTTAATGAAAGACCAAGAGGGAAATATTATTTATATTGGTAAAGCTAAGAATTTAAAAGCGAGAGTTTCTCAGTATTTCCTTCGTCCTCAAGAAGGAAAAGTTTTAGCGATGGTTTCGCATGTAGATACATTTGATTTCATCATCGTTCATAGCAATAAAGAAGCTTTTATTTTGGAAATGAACCTCATCAAAAAGCATTATCCTCGTTATAACATTATGTTAATGGATGATTCGCATTATCCCTATATTGCTTTAAGAAGGAAAGATGCCTTTTTAACTATCTCTAGAAGAAAAGATAACAAAGAATATTTTTATTTTGGCCCTTTTCCTTCTAGTGGATCGGCTTATAAAACAATCTCTTTATTAAATTCTTTATATCCAACTAGAAAATGTAAGAATTTACCAAAAAAACCTTGCTTATATTACCAAATGGGCAAATGTTTAGGTCCTTGTTTTAAAGAAATAAATGAAGGCACATATGAAAAATTATATAGTGATATTAAATCTTTTTTAGAAGGTAACACCTCTTTAGTTAAAAAAGAATTAAAAGAGAAAATGGAAAAAGCTTCTATAGAAGAAAGATATGAAGACGCTTTAGTTTTTAAGAAAACGATTGACGCTATTGAAGAGACGGTGGCTAAGCAAGTAATGGAGATATCAAGCGATAAAAGTGATAAAGATATCTTTGCTTATGCCTCTAGAGATGGCTATTTAGCTTTATCGCTTCTAGTTTATCGAGGGGGAAGGCTATTAGGGAAAGAGAACAAAGTAATTCCAATTTTCTTAGATGAAAAAGAAGAAGCTATCGATTTAATTCTCTCTCATTACCAAAACAATGAATTGCCTAAAGAAATAGTTTGTAACATTCCTACTTTTGAAGAATCCTTTTTAAGTATTTATGAAAATGTAACTATTCTTCACCCCAAAGAAGGAAGACTTCTTGAATTAATTGATATTGCTTCCTTAAATGCAAAAGCGGCTCTAGAAGCTCATTTTATGTCCGCTAGATTAGAAGATGATAATCTAGCTCTCTTAAACGAATTAGGAGAATTACTTGGCATTAAAACGGCATATAGAATCGAACTATTTGATAATTCTCATTTACAAGGCTCTTCGCCTGTAGCGGCCTTAGTAACATATATTAATGGCGAACCTGTTAAGGGGATGTACCGTAAATATCATTTAAATGAAGAAGTTGGGGGAGACGATTATCATTCGATGATCGAAGTCGTCTCTAGACGTTATAAAAGATTAAAAGAAGAGAATTTATCTTACCCTGATTTAATTCTTACTGATGGAGGACTTCCACAAGTTTTAGCGGCCCTAGAAGCTTTAAATAACCTCAATATAACAATTCCTGTATTTGGATTATATAAAAACGATAAGCATCAAACAGAAGGGTTAATTGATAAAGATGGATCAATTTATCCCCTTGATAGAAAGTCACCTTTATTTTTCTTACTTATGAGAATGCAAGATGAGGTACATAGATTCGCTATATCATTCCATAAAGAAACGAGAAGAAAGGCGATGCATGCTAGTATTTTTGATGATATTAAAGGTTTAGGAGAAAAGAGAAAAGAGTTACTAAAAAAGAATTATCCTTCTTTAGATTCTTTAAAGAGGGCGACTTTAGATGAATTAAAGCAAATTCTTCCGGATGAAGTGGCTAAAGCTCTTTTTGAAAAGGTTAATCAATGATGAATTATCAAGATTTAAAAAAAGATGTATTTCTGAGAGAGAATCTAGATAAAAGTTCTTTTGATAAAAAGATAATAAGAACTAATTTTCAAGTAGTAGGCTTATATAAAAAAGATATCGATAACATAAGAAAAAAGTACGCATCAATCAATCTTTCTCTAATACCTAACGAGAACATTTATGAATTGAATTACCTCTATTTAATTATTGGTTTAAATCAATTAAATAGTTTTGATGATCAGTTATCCTTTTTTATGGATTCCTTAGATAGAATCGATTGTTGGGCGTTAGTGGACTCTCCTTCAAGTTATTTTAAGAAGGTTTCATTAATAAAACTTTTAGAAGAATGTAATTTTTTGGTTATGAAGGATAATACATGGCTAAAAAGATTAGGATTTGTCTTATTAATGAGGTTAAAAAAAGATAATAAATTGGTTAAAGAGTCTCTTTCCTTATTTAAAAATTTCAATGATTACTATGTTAATATGGCAGAAGCGTGGACTTTATCGACTTTTTGTATATACCAAGAGAATTTAATTTTAGATTATTTGTCTAGATGTTCTTTATCTTTAGATATTAAAGTTAAAACAATCAATAAATGTTTAGATTCATTTAGAATAGGCGCGGAGACAAAGAAAAAATTAAGGACGTTAAAAACTCTATTTAAAAATAGTAGTGTAGTTAATAAATAGTTAAAATTTAGTATATAAATAGTTTGCCAATAACCTTGTTACTGGCGGGTTTTTAGCCGTTTTGATTATCACAACTAATTTAGTTTTACTTTGAAATAATTTATAGGTTTAAGATCTTTGAAATTAATTTTTAATAGATCTCGATAAAAGCTCTATAAAAAGGGAAACTTCCGCAAATTTTTCTTGCGGTATTCCTTAGATGTAGCTAATATGATTAGCGTTGCGCCCGTAGCTCAGTTGGATAGAGCAACAGCCTTCTAAGCTGTGGGTCAGGCGTTCGAGTCGCCTCGGGCGCGCCAGAAGATTTTGACAGGATTAAGTAATTGGTCCTGTTTTTTATTGGTTTTTTGAACATTTGGAGAGTAAGCGGAAATGTTTTACAAGTATGGAAAGCTCGAACTAGTGAATGTCTCACTTACCTTTTATTCAAAGTGATTTAAACATCATTTTATCTATAGAAATAATTATTTCATATATTCCTCAAATCTAAAATTATCGCAACAATAGATAGTGAATTAATTTGTACTAATAATTTAGCGATATTTCTAACAAGGCGTAACTTATCGAAAAAGCCAAAAGCCATTAAAAAATAAGTTCATCGTATCAAAGACGTAATTGACTAAATATTTTTCTTTACGTTCTATATTGAGAATGAAATTTAAAACAAGCTGCAATTGTTTTTGAAAGCTAATTGAATATAAAAGAAATGAATAATAAAATTTTATGGTAATGAAATTCTTTTCATTTAAAGGTTGTTTAATCTTATTGACTAACGTATTTATTTAATTCTGTATAGATTCGATAAATAGTAATGTTCGCCTTTTTGGCGAGGCAGTTCGCGCTATCGGTTATTTAATAAATTCGCTTATAAAGGGAATATATCTGGAAAGGAGGAATTTGTTTATGACGCTTGGTCAAAAACTAAGAAAGCTTAGAATACAAAAAGGCTTAACTCAGAAAGATTTAGCGGATCATTTACATGTTACTTTTCAGACTATCAGCAAATGGGAAAGTGATATTAATGAACCCGATTTTTCAACTATAAAAGAGTTATGTAAGGTTTTAGGATGTTCTATTGAATATTTATTTAATGATGGTGAAGTGAAAAAAGAAACAGCAAGACAAGTTATGGTAGTTCCATCGGTTCCTGCTAGAAAAAAAGTTGGTATTTGTCGTAACTGTGGGCAACCTATTTACCAAGGTGATTTAATTCATAATGTTCAAATAAAATCTACTTCGGGAGTAAAAGAAATCGTAACAGTTTGCGATACTTGTTTTCGAAGACATGAAGAAGCAGTAAATAAAAGGATTAGAGATTTAGAAGATTCTATGAAATCTGAAGGCTCTAATAATAAGAATGGAAAGGGACGCTTTCATCGAATTACAGATAGAAAAGATAAAAGACCTTTGATTTGGGGAATAGTTTTTGGCCTCTTATTTTTTATCGCTATGCTTATTGTCTTTATTATTAATGCTGACATAGTCGGAATTGGTTGGGTTATCGCTGCACCAATTCTCATTGGTTATACAGTAATGGCTACAATCTATTGCATTTTCTCAATGTCATACATAAGCGATGTATTTCTGGATATTTTTTCTTGGACTTTTCGTTTTCCTGGTTTAATTTTCAGTTTCAGTATGGAAGGCATTATGTGGCTTATTGGTATGAAACTTTTGTTTTTTGTTTTAGGAATTTTAATTTCTATCTGTACTTTTTTCTTATCAATTGCCCTCTCAGCATTTTTATCATTTTTCTCGTTTATACCGATTCTTATTTATAACAAAACCCATTATTAAGGAGGTTCAAAATGAAAAGAAAGTGGTTGTTATTAGTTTCGACGTTTGCTTTACCTTTATTAGCTTCTTGCGGAGAAGAAGGAAACTTTTCTACAAGTAGTGGAGGCCAAAATGGTAGTAGTAATGAGGTAAATAGTTCTCAGACTGATTCTAGTGAAGAAAAGAAAGAATTTACTGGAGTTACTTTCGAAAATCTATCTTTTATGTATGATGGCAAACCGCACATTCTTAATGAAGTTGTCGGGGCGCCAGAAAATACGACTATTACTTATTCTGGAAGAACTGAAAAAATTGATGTTGGTTCTTATGAAGCAAGTGCGAAATTAGAAAAAAATGGCTATAAAGAAAAGGTTCTTAGAGCTACCTTAAGCATTACTCCTGCTATTTTTTCTGGTTATACATATGAAAGCAAGTCCGTTAAATATGATGGTTCAGAACATATCAACGATATTCAGTTAGTGGGTGTATTGCCCGAAGGAACAACTTTAAAAGAAACTGTCAAGAATGCAAATGGTGATGTTGTTAGTAGCGCTATTGATGTTGGTTTATACGATTATACTTGCCTTATATCGAATAAAAATTACGTAACATTAACTCTTAAAGCTACTTTGCAAATCAAACCTGAAAGAACGAATATGCCTGTTTTTATTTCAAAAGATGGAACTATTTATTTTAATAATGGATTAGATAATAGTTACTTATATTCATTAACAGGTTCTACCTTAAAATTGATAGATTATTCTTCCGTTAAAGAATTCAACAAATATAGCCCTTCATCAGCCTTATTTATAGCTGATTCCATTTTTCTTGATTCAGTAAAGCAAGTAAAAGATGGATCGACTGATATTCTTTTTACTGATGGAGACATTGATGATTTCGTGAAACTTAACGAAAATGTCTATTTTTATTCAAATAATACTTTAACTGCTAAAAAGTCTGGTATTTACAAAGTTGACGCTACTGACAAAGAAAATGAACCGCTTGTTACCAAGGTTTTTGAAGGAAAAACAGATAATTTAGCTATTTATAACGATAATCTTTTCTTTACTAATGGTAACGATCATAAATATTTGTATAAGATGGATTTATCTACCAATGCTTGCTCACTTTTAATGAATGAGAAGGTTCATGAATTTACCATTTCTAATGGGAGACTTTATTGCACAGTAAATGGCACAATTAATGATTATATCGGCTATTTAGATTTAAATAATTCCTCAACTAAACCCACTAAATTAACAAATGCTGCTGGGGAATTCTTAACAGTAAAAGATGGCTATCTTTACTATAACTACACTGATTTATTTTCGGCTATTGATGATTCTACTAAAGGTATATGGAGAATCAGCATTAATGGCGGTAGAGCTGAACAATTATTAGCCAATAACGGTGTTAACGGTTTTGATGTAGAGTCTTCAAATTCTTTAGTTTACGTCGATTCAATGGATTTACATTTATATAGGCTAAACATTTCAACAAAGGTTAAAACTGACTTATTAAAAGGTTTTGTAGCGCCAGAAATAACTCCTTTAAATTTAGGTGGTAAAACAATTTCCTTTGGCAACAAAATCTATTATTTAAATATGTATGCTGGTAAGACTCTCTATTATTACGATGAAACATTGAAGAAAAATTATCAATTAACCACGAATAAAGTTGTGGATTTCTATATTTACGAAGGCATTATGTATTTTAACCAAGTCACTTTGTTTACTAATAATGACTTATATTCGGTCAATCTATTAATGGGTGGAGAAGCTTCTAAGCTTAATTCTAATGATGTAAGAAATATGGTTAGTGATGGCACTTATATTTATGCTACTCATTATAATTGGGCAGGAGTTTCTGGTGGCCTTTCTAGAATGAAACTAGACGGAAGCGAATATATTAAATTTTCCGAAGTTAATGGGGCTAAAAATTTAGCTATCAGGGAGGGAAAACTGTATTTTATAAATTGTTCTACTGCAAGTGACAACGGGAATATTGAATATATTTCATTGAAAAAAATTACAAAAGATCAACAAAAGTTGGCCGGTGTCAATTTATCAAAAAATATTAAAAAGGTTAAACAATTCCTTTTTGAAGACAATAACATTTTCTATTCTTACGATGGAACTATTGACAATTCAGTTAGAAGGACCGATTTTACCTCCCTTGGTGAAGGAATAAAACTTGCTTCGAACAATACGAATCCAAATGAATTTGTATTATATGGAAATTACATTTATTACTATTCTTATGCTGTAAGCGTTCCTGACAAGGCTGGATTCTATAAAGTGAAAAAAGATGCTTCGGGTGATGGCACTCAAGAATTATTAGTTGGCTATGCTTCTAAATATTTTGGGTCGAGTTTATCAATTTCCGAGAAAGGAGATTTATATTTCTTAAATTTCATTCCTAAGCTTTTGAAAGGTGACGCCCATTTTTATCAAATTGATTTAAGTAGCAATAACGTTAGTAAAATAAACTAGGTATTAAAACAATGAATATTGAAACAAAGATTTGCAGATATGGTTATGAAGAATGTTTAAATTTTGGTTGGCAAAAGACGGATAGCTATCGTGGTGGTCGCGCTAAACATCATTACACTAATTATGTTTTAGTTAGAGACAAAGATATGAGAAACTATCCTCTTGTTGCCACCTTAGAGAAAAAATATTACTTCTTGAAATCGCAAATTAAATACTACGAACCAATGGATCCTCTTATCTCTATTTGTTTATTTCTATTTTTAATTCTTCCTTTTGTTATTTACGCAGTTTGTAAAAATGCTCAAAAAAGGAAGATTCAAGAACAAAACAATAAAATTGAAAAACAAATGGCGGCCATCATTAAAGAAGCTCGTGGTTTATTATAAATTTTGTTTTATAAACTTTATGTTACAAAAGCGCATTATGTAAAAGCATAAGTAATTCTAAAATTAGGTTAATGGATTTATTTTCCTCTTTTGGAGCTTTTCTTATGAAAAAGAAACTCATTCTTTTATCTGTTTTTAGTAGCTTAGTTATTGGAGCAAATATTCTTTTTTCTTCAATTGGGCCTGAATTTTTTATTAACGCTATAGGAAATAAAGTTACATATGTCCATTACGCCAAAAGAGAAGCGACATCTTCTTTAGATGGAATAAGGGAATATTGGGTCGGGTGTGGACAAAATATCATTCTATTTGAAGAGCCAAGCAGTGGAACAATCCTCGAAGGAACTTCTTACGATACAAGTGAATTCCTTCCTTCTGATCCTCGTTGGATAAAATATCAAGACGATAAACGGACCGCTTTTTATAGTTTAAAGAGAGAAAATTATAACTTTTCAGAACTTTCTTTTTTAGAAGGATATCATGCCTTATCTTCTCTAGAAAAAACGCCAGGCATAAATAAGAGATATGAATTCTATAAGGATGATAATTCGCCTCTTTACTCTATTTCTTGTTTAACTGTTTCTGACTATATAGAAAATAATAGCGATTTAGCTTCTTTTTCTACTTCTTTATCTAATACAACTAACGATGGTTATTATGTTTTGGTAAATGATTTAATTTCTCCAGACGCATTTGTAAAGAATGTTAATGGGGAGACGAACCTTTTTAAGGGCGTATTCGACGGAAGAAACCATAAAATTAATAATTTAAAAACTAGTAATAATGGCCTTTTTGGGAATGTTGAAGGAGGCATAGTTAAGAATTTAGTTTTCGAAAATATCAATTACTTTAATCTTCTAGGCGATTCTCTTATTTCTTCCAAAATTGAGAATTGTTCCTTTTCTTTAGCCTCGACGCCTATTTCTAATGAAGGCAACGCTCTAATAAGCAAAGAAATAGGGGATGACGTTATTTTTAAAGATTTAATATTTAATTTTGGTGAATTTACTAAAAAGAATTCTGATGGAGACGCTTTTATCGCAGGAATTGCTAAAAACAATTTAGCCAATGTAGGAAAAAAGCCGCTTTATGAGAATGTTACTGTAACTTCTTTAAATAGCTTAAAGATGTATGCTTTTAATAGGAATTCTTCTTCCTTTAGGCCGGATAATATTAATTATGTTAGCGTTTCTCCATTTTTAAAAAATGGCGTTTCTAACTATAAAATTTATTACTCTAATGAAGATCCTTTAATCGGGAAAGCAGCTTCTTTAATTCAAGATAAATTTAAGGAAGCAACTGGTTTTTATCTTCCTTCATATTCTTTTGGGAGCGATCAAGAATATGGTTTTAATGATGAAATTCTTGTTTTGGGTTCTAAAAAGTCTTCTTTAAATGCCTTATTTTCTTCTCCGAGTGATCGAAGTTCCTATGCATTGAAAGGTATTGGCAAAGCTATCTATTTAGACGCTATAACACTAGAGGGATACCAACTTGGTGCAATAAAATTATTAGAAAAACTTGTTGGTTACGAATATTTAGGCAATGAAATTACTATTTTTAATACTCCTGACAAAAATAATATAGATCTTCCTTTTTTAGATATTTCTTTCATTCCTTCTCTAGGCTATAGAAAATGTGATTGGAGTGATTATTACGAAGCCCAAAACGTTAAAAATGATTGTTATCAAGAAGGTTATAACTCTGGTTATTCAAAATATACCCATTATGTGATGTTTCCTTCAACTGGTGATCTTGGTGCTGAAATGTACCATACTTCCTTAAATATTCTTTATCCAGGAACTTATAAAAGTGATCATCCTAAGTGGTTTGCTAGTAAAACCATTCTTAACACCAAATATGCTATGCCTTATACCAATTGGCAATTATGTTATACCGCGCATGGAAATACTTCCGAATATGACTTAATGGTTAAAGAAGCCGCTAAAAATATTCAGGCGGTAGTTTCCAAAGAAAGTAACATTAACTTAAAAACTATTATGCTTGGCATGCAAGATAATGGGAATATTTGTAAGTGCTCAACTTGTAACTCTAAAACCAAAGAATATGGCTCTATTACGGGAACAGTGGTCAAGTTTGTTAATGATTTAAGAGATGAATTATATAAGGATATATCAAAATGTAATCGTACTTCTTTAGATATTGGTTTCTTCTCTTATTTAGGTTATGAAGAAGCGCCAATTAAAAATAATCAAGCTACTATTACCCTAAAAGATAATGTTTTTGTGCTTTGTGCTCCTATAAAGGCTAATTATAACTACTCTTTAAGAGATGATATAAACAAGACTACTCGGGATTTACTTACTGCTTGGGATAAGGTTGGTAGAATCTCTCTTTGGCTATATGATACGAATTTCCTTCATTATTTTTATCCTTTTAATTCTTTTACAGCTAGCGCCGATACAATCTCATATTTGAGCACTTTAAATCTATATATGGTTTATTTCCAAGGACAACATAACGTGACTGGTCCTCGGACAGCTTTTAATGCTTTTAAAAAATATTTCCAAGGCAAATTAATGGTGGATGCATCAATAGAATTTTCTAATTTATATGAAACGTTCTTTAATAATTATTATGGAGAAGGGGGAGAGAAAATCAAAATATTCTATAATGAGATGGTTTCCCGTTTGAATAACATTCAGTCAAAAAGTTCCTTTTCCTCCCTTTTATATGATGAGAACGCTCTTTTAGGTGTTTCGGTATATCAAAGTATTAATCATAAAGAATTTTGGATTTTAGAAGAACTTAAACATTGGATATCTCTTTCAGAAGAGGCATACTCTTTAGCAACTTCTTCTATAACTAAAGAGCATATTTTAACCGAATCGCTATTTCCTCGCTTTGTAATAGCAACTCTTTTTACAGATCAAAATAGTTGGGGTGGAAGTGCGAATGCTAATTGGGAAAAAGACTTGCTAGACTTTAGAAGATCTTTTAAAAATGACGCTACCAAGTTTAATTTAACGATAACTGGTGAAAATACAACTTATTCAAAAGATTTAGCTACTTATTATTCCGAATGGGGAATAGCTTAATTAAGTATTACTTGCGCTTTCTCTTTTTAGACGCATAATTCCTAAGCATGGATAATTTTTTTGAGTCGGTTGTTAAAGAATTTCTCTCTGATCCCTATTATTTAGAGCTTGATAAATTTATTGCTCACGGAGACTGGACTCTTTTAGATCATTCTTTACATGTGGCTAAAGGGGCTTATTTATTAGCTAGAAATTCCCCATATAAACTTGATTTAACTTCTTTAATTAGAGGCGCTATGCTACATGATTTTTATTTATATGATTGGCATTTGCCCCATAAAGGACATCGTTTACATGGTTTTAGACATCCTAAAGTAGCTTTAGAAGAAGCTAGTAAACATTTCTCTTTAAATAATTTGGAAAAAAGTATTATTTTAGAGCATATGTTCCCTTTAACTTTTTGGCGTTTTCCTTCATCTAAAGAAGTGTATTTTGTTTTAAAGAGCGACAGAAAGAGCGCTTTATATGAACATAAATTCAAAAAACATTCCTTAGAAACACCTTCTTTCTTAAAGTATGCCTACGGGGTAAACACATTATGAAAAAAGCTATTATTTTTGATTTAGACGGCACTCTTTGGGATTCTTCTAAAGAAGTTGCAGAAGCCTGGGACCAAGTAACTTCTTCCTTAAAAACACCTTTTAGGATAACTTACCAAAAAATGGAAGAAACTATGGGTTTACCGATGATTGAAATAGGAAAAAGGCTCTTTTCAGCGTATGTAAAGGAAGAAGAAATACTCTCTTTATTAAATAGATGCGAAGAATATGAAAATGAATATTTATTAACTCATAAAGGAAAATTATTCCCTAAAGTTAGAGAAACCCTAGAAAAATTATCTTCTTTATATCCTCTTTATATTGTTTCTAATTGCCAAAAGGGCTATATCGAAACATTTTTAAAATCAATGGATTTAGAAGCTTATTTTTCTTCTTTTCTTTGTTATGGAGATACTTTAGCTAAAAAAAGTGTGACTATTGAGACACTTTTAAAAAGAGAAAATATCACTAAGGCCTTCTATGTTGGGGACACTTTAGGGGATAAAGAAGCTGCAACAGAGGCCTCTTTGCCCTTTGTTTTTGCTTCATATGGCTTTGGCAAAGTTGAGGCATATATAGCGAAAATAGCCTCTTTTGAAGAATTAACATCTTTAGCTAAAGAATTATTAAAAGATTAAGAAATTTCGGTATAAGAATCAAAATTAGGAGCGACTGCGTCAGCTTTAAAAAAGGAATAATTAGTTTCGCTATTATCATCCTTTTTTGCCACTAAGAGATAATTATCAAAGGTATATGTAGAAGTATAAAAATTATCTTGTTTGTCTTTTTCTACAATTGAACAAATAAGTCCTTTAGAACCATTTTGCGAGTATTTATTTTCTTCTTCTTTTTCAGATTGTGTTTCTAAAATCTTATTTTTAATAAGAGAAGGGCCATTTTTATATAGAGATTGCATTTTTTCAATTTCATCTCTCATAATTTCTGAAAAAGTTGAGCCACTTAATTTTTGTTTTGTCTTTTCTTTTTTATCACCAATAATTGTTTCATTAGTAAGCCAAAGTTCATTATCTTTTTCCTTCAATGAACCTTTAGTAAAGATATAATTTTCCTTTAAGTATGTAGTATTAGAGTAATTTCCTTCTATTTTATATTGATAAAAAGGATAGGCCGGATCGTCTATTTTCAATAAATAGGTAATTTTTGCATTATCAATTTCAATAGCCCCGTCCTGATATTTTTTAGCCTTAATTTTGACTGTATATTTGTCGCAATCAGCTTTGTTATTTAATTGTTCTTGAAAATTATCTAATAAATTAATTGCTTCTTCCTTAGAGATATCTTTTAAACCACATCCAGAGAGAATGTTTGTCATTAATAAAGGTAAAACTAAATAGATTTTCTTCATAAGATTTAGACATTCTAGCGAAGAAAACTTGGACTTCAATGCTTTTTTGTTTCTTTACTAAAGTGGTAAAATAATGTAAATGGAAGAATTAGAACAATTATTTAACGAAAAAAATTACCAAGAAATTCTTATTAAAACTGAGGGAAATAAAGACCCAAAAATCCTCTTTTTGCGTTTAGCCGCTTTATTATCTTTAAATAAGAGTGAAGAAGCTAAAAAACTTTTATTAGAAAATAGAAAGGCTTTATTTGAATTTGATCCAATTAGAACCTTAAAGGCTAATTTTTCTTTAAGAATCTTACTTGAAGAATTCGATGAAGCTTATCAAGATTACGAGATTTTTGCTAATTATCCTTATATGAATCAAGAAGTGGAAGAAGCTCTTCGAGATATTCCTAGAGCTTTGCGTTTAGCGGAAAGAAAATCTATTCTCCCTAAAGAGGCTACTATTTCAGATTTTAGTAATATTTTTAAAGGAAAAGATAATTTTGCTATTTTAGAAGCCCTCAAAGCTTTAAAAAAGAAAGATTTTCCACCTTTAGAAAAGGATATTCTGGCTTTATTAATTAGGGCTGATTTACCTTTTCAAGTGCGGGTCTACGCTTTATTGATGCTTGTTTCTTTAAGGTACGATAAAGAAGTTTCTTTCCTTCATTTAGAGGGAATTAAAAAGTATTTACCAAAGGAATTACCCGCTCCATATAGTGATGATTTATATCAAGAATGTGTTTCAGAAATCAAAAATAAATTATTAGATCCCTCATTACAAAGAGTGGCTTTATCAATGTTAGATGAAGGTATCCTTCTTTCTTATCCAAATCCCTTTTTAGAAAAAGAAAAGAAAGATTTAACTTTAAGTGCTTTATCTATCTTAACTAATCAATATCTTCTTTCTAAAAATGAACCCCTCTTGTTTGGAGAGATTAAAAAAGAAGATGCTCTCTTAGAAAGTAAGAAGATAAGCGAGTTATTAGCTAAAGAGGAACCTCTTTGCTAAGCCATAAAATATCTTGTTAGATACCTTAAAGAGGTGTATCTTATCCGTTAGTGGAAAAATTGGAGTTTTAAAGATGAAACATGTCGTAACTAAAGTCACCCCAAGTCAAGTGAAAGTCGCAGTAAGCGTCGATAAAGATCTTTGGAAAGGGGCTCAAGATAAAGCTTTTAACAAGGTTAGCGCTAAGGTTAGCGTTCCTGGTTTCCGTCCAGGAAAAGCTCCTAAAAACCTTCTTAAAGATAGAGTTAATCCAGAAGCTGTTTGGAATGAAGCTATCGATTCCTTACTCAATCCTGTTTATATGGATGTTTTAAAGGAAGAAAAGATTGTTCCTGCTTTACGTCCAGAAGTTGGTATTACCAAACTTAGCGACGATGAATTAGAAATTGTCTATCAAATTGTTTTAATTCCTGAAGTTACTTTAGGAACCTATAAAGGCCTTTCTATTAAGCAAGAAGCTCCTAGTGTTTCTGAAAAAGAAGTTGATGAGGCTATTGAAAAATTACTTAAAGGTAATGCTGAACTCGTTCTTAGCGATAAAGCCGCTAAAATGGGGGATACTTTAACTATTGATTTTGAAGGTTTCTTACCTGATGAAAATGGTGCTTTAAAGCCTTTTGAAGGTGGCAAAGCCGCTAACTATTCTTTAGAGCTTGGTTCCAAGCAATTTATTCCTGGATTCGAAGAAGAATTAGTTGGTCTTAAGAGCGAAGAAAAGAAATCATTTAAGATTAAATTCCCAGATAATTACGTTAAAGAACTTGCTGGTAAAGAAGCCACTTTCAACGTAACTGTCCATGAAATCAAAGAAAAAGTCATTCCTGAACTCAATGACGAAGCTGTTAAAGAATTAGAAATTAAAGATGTGAGTGATGTTGCTTCTTTAAAAGAATATGAGAAAAAGACTATCTTAGAGAACAAACTCAAAGATTCTCAAAACAAATTCTATAACGATTTAGTTGCTGAAATTGTCAAAAACAGCACCTTTGTTATCGATCCTTCCATCATTGCCAATGAAGCCAAATCTATGGCGGATTCAATGAAGAAACAAATTGAACAAAATGGCCTTACCTATGAACAATATTTAGAAATTACTGGTTCTAAAGAAGAAGATTTATTAAAGACTTATCAAGCGGAAGCTGAAAAGAATATTAAATCTTTCTTAGTTACTAACAAAATTGCTGAAGAAGAGAAGATTACTGTTTCCGATGCTGATGCTGATGCAGAAATTGTCAAGATGGCTGCTGAATATAAGATGGAAGCGGATAAAGTCCGTTCTATCTTAGCTAAGCAAATGGATGACTTCAAAGCTAATTTATTAACCAGAAGAATTAGAGAATGGATCTTAGAAAATTCCCCAAAAGGCGTTAAAGCTAAAGAAGAAAAGAAAGAAGAAAAAGTTGCTACTCCTAAAAAGACGAGCACTAAAAAAGCCGCTACAAAAGAGAGCAAATAATTTAACTTAAAAATTTCTAAGGCACGCCTTTAAGGACGTGCCTTTTTAGACAAGGAAGAACAATTTAGCACTCTTAGCTTGACAGTGCCAAAAGAGTCCTTATAATAACTTTTGCTTTATAAAAGGAGGTTTTATGGAAAGTAAGAATGAAAGTAATGAAATAGTCGAAGAAACAAAAGAACATTTTATTAAATTACCTTTATTAGTCACTCATGGTTTAGTTTTATTTCCAAATGTGACTGAAACTATAGAAGCTGCTCGTCCTTTTAGTGTTAAAGCAGTGGATATTTCTAGAAGTGATACAAATTCTTTGCTTTTTATTGCTTCCCAAAAATATCCCGATTTAGCCGATATTAAAGATGGAAGCGATATTAATGAATATGCTGCCTTAGCAAGAATTGTTAATTATGTTAATAAAGAAGTTGCTTGTAGAATACGCGTTATTGGTTCAAAAAGAATTCATTTAACGAAGATTTATAAGGAAAACGGCTCTTATTTTGCAGATGGCGAAGTAATAGAAGAAATTATTGAAGGCGAAGAAAAGCAAACCGGTTTTGTCGAAGAAATTGGTAAGAGTCTAGAAGAAAATCCCTCTTTATTAAGAGGCATTCCTAAGGGAATTATGTCTTCTTTAAATAGAGGAAATGTAACTCCTTCTACTTTTAGTGATACTTTAGCTTCTTTCCTTCCTTTAAGAATGGAAGAAAGAATTGAATTACTAAAAGAAGGAAATGTTTTAGGTCGTTTAAAGTTGATTTTAGCTTTCTTAGAAGCTAGAAAAGCTACGCTTGATATAGATCGCAAGATTGATGATACAGTTCGCGAAAGAGCGGAAAAAGCTCAAAAAGAATATTACCTTCGTGAAAAAATGAAGGCGATAAAAGATGAACTTGGTGAAGGTCAAGGTTCGCCTGATAGTATTGATACAATTAAAGAAAAATTAGAGAAGAATCCTTATCCAGAAAATATCAAAAAGAAGATTTCAAGTGAGATAAGAAGATATGAAATGATGCCTGAAGCTTCCTTAGAAGCCTCTCTTATCATGAATTATATTCAAGTCCTTTTAAATGCTCCTTGGTATGAAAAGACTGAAGATAATGATGATTTAGACAATGTCCAAAAAATCCTTGATGAGGACCATTATGGTTTAACAAAAGTTAAACAAAGAATTATCGAATATTTAGCGGTAAAGAAAGCTACTGGCTCTTTAAAAGCTCCTATTCTTTGTTTTTATGGCCCCCCAGGATGTGGCAAGACTTCTTTAGCTAAATCAATTGCTAGAGCGCTTGGAAGAAAATTTTTTAAAGCCTCTTTAGGTGGAATTAGCGATGAGAGCGAAATTAGAGGTCATAGAAGAACCTATGTTGGGGCAATGCCTGGAAGAATTATTCAAGGTATGTCAAAAGCCGGAGTTACGAATCCCGTCTTTCTTTTAGATGAAATTGATAAAGTAGGAGGAAGCTCTTATAAAGGCGATCCTTCTAGTGCTTTACTAGAAGTCCTTGATCCTGAGCAAAACACCTCTTTTAATGATAATTTCTTAGAAGAGCCCTATGATTTAAGCAATGTCCTCTTTATTGCTACCGCTAACTATTTAGAGAATGTTCCTGCGCCTCTTAGAGACCGTCTAGAATTAATTGAAGTTCCTTCATATACTGAACTTGAAAAGATTAAAATTGCCGATGGTTTCTTAGAAAAGAAGCAAGCTAAGGCTAATGGCTTAAAAGAAGGTGACCTTCTTTGGGAAGAAGAAGGCATTAAGGAAATTATTGAATGTTATACGAGAGAAGCTGGCGTTAGAGAACTTGAACGTTTAATTGCCTCTATTTCTCGTAAAGCTGTAGTGGAATTAATGAAAGATCCTGCTCACGGGAAGCCTATTGTTATTAACAAAGAACAAGTTAATAAATATCTTGGTGTAGAAATTTTTGAAGATACTAAGAAAGAGAAAGAACCGCAAATCGGTGTAGTAACTGGTCTTGCTTATACCGAATTTGGTGGCGATATTCTTCCTATTGAAGTCAATTATTTTGCGGGAAAGGGTGGTTTAGTCCTTACTGGTAAATTAGGTGATGTCATGAAGGAAAGTTGTCAAATTGCTTTAGATTATGTTCGAGCGAATGCTACTAAATATGGCATTAATTCTGAAATATTTGAAAAGAACGACATTCATATTCATGTTCCCGAAGGAGCTGTTCCTAAAGATGGACCTAGCGCGGGTGTAGCTATAACTTGCGCTATTATCTCTTCTTTGACTCATCGCCATATTGATAATAATGTAGCTATGACAGGAGAAGTAACCCTTAGAGGAAACGCTCTTCCAATTGGTGGCTTAAGAGAAAAGTCTTTAGCGGCTCTCCGCTCTGGCATAAAAACAATTATTGTTCCTTTAGAGAATAAAAAAGATGTTTCTGAACTTCCAAAAGAAGTTAAAGATGAATTAAAGATTGTTTATATGAAGACGGTTGATGACGCTTTAAGTGTTGCCCTTCTAAAAGAATAAAATTTAATTTTGTTCTTTAAATTGGTTTCGTCCTATCAAGACTAAACTTGGTAGGACTTTTTATAGATATTTGCAAATAAATATCGGAAGAATATCTATTTTAAAGCCTCTAAGGAAATCACATATAGTTTTTAGATTAAGAGAAAAATTTGTTAGAATATGCCTATGATTGAATTTAGAAATGCTAAATACGTTATCTCTTGTCCTAATTATTCTTTTCGTCCAAAAGACAATTTAGGGGAAATTGTTTTTATTGGGAAAAGTAATGTGGGCAAATCGACCTTAATTAATTTATTAACTTGTCAAAAATTGGCTTATAGTTCTAAAAGCGCGGGTAAAACTAAATTACTAAACTATTTTCTGATCGATAATACTTTTTATTTAGTAGATTCGCCAGGGTACGGCTTTACTAAATATGGGAGTAAAGAAGATACTAACTTTGGCGAGATGATGGAGGAATATTTTTCTAATCCTAAACTTAAAGGAGCAGTTCTTTTATTAGATATTCGTCGGAGAGCATCTGAAGAAGATTTATCTCTTATTTCTCTATTAAAAGAAGAGGGTGTGCCCTTAATTTTGGTTTATACAAAGAGCGATAAAGCTAAACAACAAGAAATTGCTTTAGCTAAAAAAGAAGGAAAAGAACTTTCTCCTACTTTTGTTTGCTTTTCTTCTTTAAAAGAAGGAAGAAACGAAATAAGAAAGGCCATTGCTAGCCTCTTGCAATAAACTTAACTTATTGGTATATTACCCGGCTATGAAAAAATTAGATGCTAGTTTCTTTAATAACCATAAAACCATTACTAACTTATCTAATTCCTTTTTGTCCCATTATGGCCTAAATCCTTTTCACGCGCCAATTGAGGAAGTGTTAAATGCTATAAAAGGAAGAAGAAAGATTGCAGTTTTTCTTTTTGATGGATTAGGAAAGGCAATTTTAGAAGCTTATCCTAAAGAAGCTAGATATATTTTAGAACATAGCTTTTTAGATATATATTCTACTAATCCGGCTACAACAGTAGCGTCGACTACCTCTTTTTTAACCGCTAAAACCCCGATAGAAACAGGTTATTTAGGTTGGACAGTACAATTTAAAGATTATTCCTTTCCAATTGAAGCTTTCTCTAATAGAAATGCCTTAACTGGTGAAGAAGTTGCCTCTTTTAACCTCATGGAAAAGAGATGTCCTACGAAGAAGATTGATGTCTTATTAAGAGAAAAAGGAATAAAGGCTTCTTGCTTATTTCCTTTTCCGATTGCAAAAAATGGACCAAGAAATTTTGAAGATATTTATTTAGAAGCTTCTTCCTTTTTTAATGATGGAGGTGAGTTTTTATATATCTACGTTCCTGAACCAGATCATACTTTACACGAAGAAGGCGTTATTTCTAAGAAAGTTGCTTCTTTAATAATTGAAGAAAACGCTTTAATTGAACATTTTGTGAATAGGCACCCCGATGTTTTAGTATTTTCTTTATCCGATCACGGGATGGTTGATATTGAATATCAAGATATCGCTAAAGAAAAAGATATTGTGGAATCATTAGCCAAACCTATTTCTTTAGAAGGAAGGACAACTTCTTTCTTTATTAAAGAAGATAAGAAAGAAATTTTCCAAAAAGCTTTCCTAAAACGTTTCCCAAATTTTACTTTACTTACAAAAGAAGAAGTCATTCAATCAAAATATTTTGGGGAGGGGGAAGCCTCACCATATTCTTTAGATTTCATCGGAGATTTTATTTCTATATCCTTAGGAAATGATTTTCTTTTTGATAGCCGATACAAAAGAGATAATCTTTATTTTAAGGGACATCACGCAGGTGGAAAAAAAGAAGAAAGAGAAATACTTTTATCTCTATACAACCGAAATTACTAGTCTTTACTTGCAAATTTCTTCTCTCCTTTTTAGAATTTCTTCGTTCGTTAAAGAAAGAGGGATCTGAACTTCTTATTTCTTAGAGAGCCCTAGATGCTGAAAATGGGCAATAAGGAACAGTGAGTCGCTTTCTAGAACTGATAAAATCACGTTGGTCGCGTTAAGACTATTAAGAGCTTGTTAACATCAAGAATTAGGGTGGTACCGCGCCTTAGGCGTCCCTACAAGAGGGCGCTTTTTTATTGGAGGAAAAGATATGCTCGAGAAACGTTATGATCATCATAAAGTAGAAGAAGGAAAATATCAAAAATGGCTTGATGGCGAATATTTTAAAGCTGGGAAAGATAAATCTAAGCCTGCTTTTTCCTTGGTAATACCTCCCCCAAATGTAACTGGAAAATTACACCTTGGACATGCGATGGATACAACTTTAGAGGATATTATTTCTCGTTATAAAAGAGCAAAAGGTTATGATGTTCTTTGGCTTCCTGGAATGGACCATGCGGGTATTGCAACTCAAGCTAAAGTTGAAGAAAAACTTAGAAAAGAAGAAGGGCTTTCTAGATACGATTTAGGAAGAGAAGAATTCTTAAATAGAGCATATAGCTGGAAAGATTCATATGCAAAAACAATTCACGGACAATGGGCAGAATTAGGTCTTTCTGTCGATTATTCTCGAGAAAGATTTACCCTTGATGAAGGCCTTTCAAAAGCGGTTAAAAAAGTTTTTGTTACCTTATATAAAGAAGGTTTGATTTATCAAGGCGAAAGAATTATTAACTGGGATCCGGAATTAAGAACCGCTTTAAGTAATATTGAAGTTATTCATAAAGATGATGAAGGGGAATTCTTCTATTTTAAATATGATGTAGTAGGAGAAAATACTTCTTTAATAGTTGCTACAACACGTCCTGAAACAATGTTTGGGGATACCGCTATTTTTGTTAATCCTAAAGATAAGCGTTATAAGGATTTAGTTGGTAAAAAGGCAATTAACCCCGCAAATGGGGAAGCTTTACCTATTATGTCGGATTCTTACGTTGACATTTCTTTTGGAACAGGTGTTATGAAATGTACTCCTGCTCATGACCCTAATGACTTTGCTCTTGCTAAAAAATATAACTTCCCATTTATTAAAGTTCTCGATGAAAGTGCCCATATGCTTCCTATTGCTAAAAAGTATGTTGGCTTAGATAGATACGAATGCCGAAAAGCTTTGGTTGAAGACATTAAGAATAATGGACACTTAGTTAAGATTGAAAAAATCGTCCATGCCGTTGGCCATTCAGAAAGAAGTGGCGCTATCGTTGAGCCGATGTTATCGAAACAATGGTTTGTAAAAATGAAACCTTTAGCCGACGCTCTTTTAGCTAATCAAAAAACGTTTGGCAAGGTTGAATTTTTACCAAAGAGATTTGAGAAAGTTCTTCTAAGATGGATGAATAATGTAGAAGATTGGTGCATTTCTCGTCAATTATGGTGGGGGCATAGAATTCCTGCTTATACAAATAAGAAAACTGGTGAGCTTGTGGTTAGCGAAACTCCTTTAGCCGAGTCAGAATGGAAACAAGATGAAGATGTTTTAGATACTTGGTTCTCTAGTGCTTTATGGCCTTTTGCTACTCTCGGTTGGCCTGATACAAATAATGAAGATTTTAAACGTTATTTCCCAACTTCGATTTTAGTTACTGGTTATGACATTATTTTCTTCTGGGTTTCTAGAATGATTTTCCAATCTTTACACTTCACCAAAAAAGCTCCATTTAAGAAGGTTCTTATTCATGGTTTAGTGCGCGATCCTTTAGGAAGAAAAATGTCTAAATCATTAGGTAACGGCGTTGATCCTAATGATGTTATTGCTAAATATGGCGCGGACGCGATGCGTTTATTTATTACAACCTCTGGTTCCCCAGGTTTAGATATGCGTTATAGCGAAGAAAAGGTCGAAGCTAGCGCCAATTATTTAAATAAGATATGGAATGCCACTAGGTTTGTTCTCTCTTCTTTAGGGGAAGATTTTTCGCCTAAAGGAATTAATAAAAAGGCCTTAGGAACTTTAGATAAAGCTCTCTTAACTAGATTAATGAGAACTATTAAAAAAGTTACCGAAAAAATGGACAAATACGAATTTGGCCAAGCTTCTAGCATCCTTTATGATTTTGTTTATGATGATTTCTGCTCTTCTTATTTAGAGATGAGCAAGATCTCTTTGCAAAATGAAAAAGAGAAGAAAAGCACTAAAGAAGTTCTCTATTTCACTTTAAAGAATATTCTCTTAATGATTTATCCTTATTGTCCTTTTATTAGCGAAGAACTTTACTCTTCTTTACCCGCTCATAAAAATTCCATTATGGAGGAGAGCTATCCAGAATTCGATAAATCTCTAGTTTATGGAAGTGCGGATAAGAGCTTCTCTTTATTAGAAGATATGATCAAAGATATCCGAAATTATAAAACTAAAGAAGGCTTAGCTCCTAATAGCGATGTGGAACTTGTTCTTTCTCCAAAAGAACCATTTAAAGGAGCTTCCTTATACCTTTCTCGTTTCACTTTTGCTTCCAAAATTGTGCTAAGCAAAGAAAAGTTGACTGGTAATCCCTTTATTTATGGCGACTATTCCATGACCGTAAAAGAAAATATCGATGCTAGCAAGCTTTTAGCTAAATTAAATAACGAAAAAGAAAAGGTTATATTTGAGATAAAACGTTCCGAATCGATGCTTAATAATCCTAATTTTGTTAAAAAAGCTCCTAAAGAAAAAGTTAATTTAGAAGAAGAAAAATTAAGCAAAAACAAAGCTTTATTAGAAGAAATTACTCTTCGCATTAAAGATTTAAATTAATTTCCCCAATTTTTAGAAATTCCTCCTATAAACAAGTAGGAGGTTTTTTATGAATGGAAGAGAATTAACAATTACCGAACGATTAAGCATCGTTCCCGGAGAGGCTATTACTTTAGCTGCTGTAATGGCTATTTTAGCTATTTCCGTAATGACGGTCATTTGCTATCGTCTTTTCAAAAGTGGTAATGGTAGTGCTAAGTTACCTGGTGGCTGGGCTTTTACTTGGAAATAAGGTAAATTTTTCGTCATTTTCTTTATAAGAAAGAAAGTTTTTCCTTTCATTTCTTTCTTATCATGGTATATTAGCGTAGTTGTTGCCCTCTTTTAGGGCTCAACCGCCTCAAAACGGTCTGTAATTGGCTAAGCCAAACCGCTAGAGCGAGTCTTAGCAAAAAAGAAGGAGGAAATAGCATGTACGCCATCGTGGAAACCGGCGGCAAGCAAATCAAAGTCTCAGTCGGAGATAAGATCTACGTTGAGAAAATTGATGCTGAAGCTGGAAAAGACGTGACTTTCGACAAGGTTCTTTTTGTCGGCGGCGAAAAAACTGTTTTTGGAAAACCTTTTGTTGAAGGTGCTTCCGTCGTCGCTAAAGTTGAAAAACAAGGCCTTTCTAAAAAGCTCACCGTCTATACCTACAAGAGCAAAGCTAACGTTCGCCGTAAACTCGGCCATCGTCAGCCATATACTTGCCTTGTGATCAAAGCCATTAACGCCTAATGATCAAAATTATATTTCTTCATAATTCAAATCAAGAAGTTGAATTTGTGTCTATCAAGGGACACGCGAATAGCGCTCCATATCCGCATGATTTAGTTTGTGCAGGAGTGAGTGCTATAACTCTAGGGGCCATTAATGCTCTAGAAAATGATAAAGATTTCGAGATTGTTGTGAAGGAAGGTCTAGTGGAGATTAAAGTTATTAAAAAGCCTACTCTTCATGACCAAATCGTACTCTCAGTTCTTGAGAGTCAATTACAAAGCCTTGCCTCCTCTTATAAAGAGAATATAAGGCTAGAAAGGAAAAGCTCATGAAATATTTTATCGATTTACAACTCTTTGCTTCTAAAAAGGGTGTATCGAGTACTAAAAACGGCCGTGATTCTGCTGGCCGTAGACTTGGTGCTAAAGTTGGTGATGGTCAACATGTTCGTGCTGGCAACATTCTCTATCGTCAACGCGGAACTAAAGTATATCCCGGTGCTAATTGCAAACGTGGCGGTGATGATACCATCTATACTCTTATTGATGGTGTTGTTAAATTTGAGCGTATGGGACGCGACAAAAAACGTGTTTCCGTTTACGCTGAAGTTAAATAATAACTGCTTTTGTTTCTAACGGCGCTTGGGCGCCGTTTTCTTTTATAATTTCCCTCACTAGTGAGGGAGTAAAGAAGGGATTATAATAAAGAGATGAAATTAAGCGTTATCTTTCCTGTTAAAAATCAAAGTGAAAAATTAATTAAAAATATCAATTTTAAGGCATTACCTTTTTTTGATAGTTTAGGAATTACTTATGATTTTTTAATAGTGGCGGATGCTTCGGATGAAAAAAATCTAACTTTATTAAAAGATGCAATAAAGAAAATGCCTGCTCAAGTTCATTTAGCGGATTACGAAGATCATCCTGGAAAAGGACATAACGTTAAAAAAGGGTTTTTAACAGCGAATGGCGATTATCTCTTATTTATGGATGCCGATTTTGCTACTGATTTAAATGTTTTAAAAGAGATGTTAAAAGACATTAACAAATATGATGGTTTTATAGCCTCTAGGCACCTTTCTAATTCATTTATTGTTAACCCTCAACCTTTAAGAAGACGTTTTATTGGTTTTTGTTCTAGAAGTTTAATTCATTTAAAGTTTCTTCTTCCTTATAAAGATACCCAATGCGGTTTTAAAATGTTTAGAAGAGATATTGCTTTTGAGATGGCTAAACGACAAATTATTGATGGTTTTGCTTTTGATGTTGAATATTTATATTTTTGCAAATTAAACGGATTTAAGGTTAAAGAATATCCATGTCGCTGGTTTGATGATGAGGATAGTAGTATCAGTAGTCCTATGAAAGCCTCTTTACAATTTATGAAAGAAATGCGAAAAATCAAAAGAAATAAGAAAAATTACCTTTTAGAAGAAGATACCTTAAATAATTTAAAAAAGGGAGATTAGTATGTTAATTGATCGTTGCATAGTAGAAGTTAGAAGTGGTAAAGGTGGCGATGGTGCTATCTCCTTTTTACAAGATAAAACAACCCAATGGGGTGGACCTGATGGCGGTAATGGCGGAAGAGGTGGCTCTATTTATTTTAAAGCGACCGCTAACATCAATACTCTTTATAATTTCCGTCATTCTAAAACTTTTATTGCTTTAGATGGCGAAAAAGGTTTAAAGAAAAATATGTATGGCCGAGATGCTAAAGATATCACGATTGAAGTGCCTTTAGGAACGGTCATTTATGATGAAACAACTCATCAATTACTTTACGATTTATCTAAAGATGGTGAGGTTGTTTTAGTGGCTAAAGGTGGCCGAGGTGGAAGAGGCAACGCTTCTTATAAATCTAGTCGTAGAAGAATTCCTAGAATTGCGGAAAATGGCCATCCTGGCGAGAGAAAAAGACTAATTTTAGAATTAAAAATGCTAGCTGATGCCGGCTTAATTGGTTATCCAAGCGTTGGTAAATCAACCTTTTTGAATATATCTACAAGAGCACATTCTGAAACCGCTGATTATCCTTTTACTACTTTAGAACCGCATTTAGGAGTGGTTTCCTTAAAAGATGGTAGACGATTTGTTCTAGCGGATATGCCTGGTCTAATTAAAGGAGCTTCTTTAGGGAAAGGCTTAGGAACTACATTTCTAAGACACATCGAACGTTGTCGTGTCTTAATCCATCTAGTTGCAATGAACGGAGAAGAGGATCCTTATGAGTCCTATTTAGCGATTAATGAAGAATTAAAAGCTTATGGCGGAGACTTAGATAAGAGGCCACAAATTGTTGTTTCTTCGATGATGGATTTAGAAGGAGCAGAGGCTCTAAAGGCAGAATTTGATAAGAAACTAGGATTCTCTTCTTATCCTCTTTCCTCTTTTTCTAGAGAAGGGTTAGATGCCATTTTAAATAAGGCTATGGAGCTTATTGAAAGAACACCTCTTTTTCCATTAAAAGGCGAAAAAGATGATGAATATAAGGTCTACGATGCTAGAGCAATTGAAGAGAAAAAAGAAATTAATATCGTTAAAATTGACGAACATTATTACTCCATTAAAGGCGCTGATATCGAGTTAAAAGCCTCTTTGATTAATACTTCTACTGAAGAAGGTATGGAAAGATTAATTTCCTTATTAGAAAAGAATGGCATAGAAGAAAAATTAGTCGATGGTGGCGTCAAAGATGGTGATATCATCTCCATTGGTAAAGTCGAATTCGTTTATAGCGGAGCACGAGATGATGAAGAAAGATAATTTTTCTCCCATTTTATCTTTAATTTTGCCCGCGTTAGGAGCTTTTATAGCCTTAATTATTGTCATCATTGGAATTTTTCTTTTCTAGATGATTTTTTCCCTTGAAGGAAGAGTCGTTTTTGTAGGCTCAAAGAATTTAATTGCCCTCGAAAATAAAGGACTTGCTTATGAAGTTTTTGTTCCTTCTATAGCGCCTTTTATTGAAGGAGAAATTAAGAAAATTTTTATTCACGAAATAGAGAATGAAAGCACCCATTTTCTTGTGGGATTCCTTTCTTTTGAAGAGAAAAAAGCTTTTGCTTGGCTTTTATCTATTCCCGGAATTGGGCCTAAAATTGCTTTAAAAATTCTTTCTAATATTTCGGTTTCTGCTTTATATTCCGCTATTCAAAATAAAGATATTGCTACTTTAAAAAAGTTACCTGGAATCGGAGAAAAGAGTGCAACAGCCATTCTAAAAACCTTAGGTAAGAAGATAGGAAGCAAAGAAAAAATGGAGAAGAAAAGTCCTAAATACGAAACTATATTTTTAGCTTTAAATGGACTTGGTTTTTCCAAAAATGAAATTGATTTGATTTTAAATAAAATTGATTTTTCTTTAAATGAAGAAATCATTCTAAAAGAAGCTCTAATAAAATTAAAAGGAGGTTAGTTTTGGAAGGAAATAGCTTATATAAGAGTGCACAAAAAGAGACAAAAGACGAATTAGTTCTTCGCCCAAAATATTTAAAAGATTATATTGGGCAAGAAAAGTTAAAAAAGAATTTTGAAGTGTTTCTAGGAAGCGCTAAAAAAAGAGAAGAAGTACTTGATCACGTTCTTCTATATGGACCAGCTGGTCTAGGCAAAACTACTTTGGCTTTAATCATAGCTAATGAGATGGGTAGCAAAATGCGTTTTATTAATGGACCATCCATTGAAAAAAGCGGTGATTTAGTCGCTGTTTTAGCTTCTTTAGACCCTGGGGATATTCTTTTTATAGATGAGATTCATCGTCTTCCTGTTACGGTTGAAGAAATTCTCTATCAAGCAATGGAAGATTTTGAGTTATCAATCGTTATAAAACAAAATGAGGAATCACGCGTTTTAAATTTATCATTGCCACCTTTTACTTTGATTGGAGCAACCACTAGACCAAGTAATTTATCTTCCCCTCTTTTATCTAGATTTGGGATTAACCAAAAATTAGATTTTTATGATATTTCTTCCTTAGCAAAAATCGTAAAAAGAAGCGCTAAAATCTATGGTTTAGGGATAGATGAGAAAGCCGCTATTGAAGTTAGCAAAAGGAGTCGAGGGACACCGAGAATCGCCAATAAATTACTCAAAAGAGTTCGCGATTTTGTTCTATTTAAAAATCTTTCATCTATCAGTTTTGAGGCAACGCTTGAAGCCTTTAGAACATTAGGGGTTGATGATTTAGGCTTAGATGAGTTAGATGTCAATTATTTAAAAATTCTCATAACTCGTTTCTCTGGAGGTCCAGTAGGAATTTCCTCTTTAGCTAATTCCTTAGGTGAAGATAAAGAAAATTTGGAAGAGATTTATGAACCATATCTTCTCTATATGGGATTAATAAATAAAACCCCGAAAGGACGGGTGGCAAGTAAAAAAGCCTATCTTCATTTAGGTTTTTCTAACAATTATGAACAATAAGGACTTTCTTTTCTTGCGCCCGTGCGTGCGTATGAGTTACAATGAACGTCGCTTGTTAAAGCGCTTTACTTTTGTTGCGCTTGGAGGACAATTATGCGTCGTAAATTAGCTTATATCCTGCTTAATTTAGCTCTTATCGTTGGAACGGGAGCGATTATTGGGGAATTAGCCGCCAAAATGGACACCGATGTTGATTATGGATCTGGAAGAGATTTATATTTCCGTCTTTCCAAAAAAGGGACAACTTATGAAGGTTTGAAAGAAACTGATTATTTAGGTTATGGTGATGGTGAAGCCACATATGACACTATTAATTCTGTTGCTGAAGAGATGGAAAATCGTCTTTCTTCTTGGGGAGTTAACGGTAATGTTTCTAAAGAAGGTTACGATTTAATTAAAGTTACTCTTCGTGTTGAAGGAGATAATGAAACTGAGTATCAATATTTAGAAAATTATCTTTCTTTTAGTGGACAACATATTACTGTTGCGGCTGGTTCTAATGATAGCGATATCCAAAAAGGTGCTCCTACTGGTGATAACTATGCTGATAACGCTATGTTTAAAGGACAAACTGCGAAGATTGAATATATTAATGGCAATGTTCCAGTAGTTACTATTCCTGTCAACTTCCCTGGAAAAGATGGCGAATTAGGCAAATTAATTACATATTGTTCTGAAAATACTAAGGCCGCTGATACTAGTGCTGGGACTGAAGAAAAAAATTGTTTCTTGGTTTTATGGGCAAATAAACAAGCCAATGACTCCTTTTTAACTGCAACAAGTAGTGATGAGGAAGTTAAAGATAGCAATATGGCTAAGCGTTTAATCTTTGGTGAAAACGCCGCTAATGCTTGGTTTACTGATTCTTCAAACGAAGATAACAATTATAAAAAACTTCAATTAGTTCCAAGCAGTGAAGCCATTCAAAATGGAGAATATGATTCTTCCAAGAGTGGTGCTGCTTATAAAGCTGCTTTCTATTACACTTCTTTACTCAATGCTTCTTCTTATCAAGATGACTTTGATTGCGATGTAAATTTCCTTTATTCACATCGTTCTAGTGCCGTTGTTGATCCTCTCATGAGTGCTGGAGCTTGGCATTTATCGCCAACTTTTGGACCTACCATGATTGCTTCAATTTCTACAATCGTTTTATTAACTTTAATTGCGGCGATGATTTTCAAAATGGGCGCCTTAGCTACCTTAGCTAATGTTTTCTTAGCTTTACTTGGCGGATTTGCCTTATTTGCTTATTTCCATGCTGCCTTTGGTATTGGAGCGGTTGTTGGCTTCCTTTTAGGTGCTTTAGTAACTGCTTTTGGAACGATTTATTATTTTGCTAAATTTAAAGAGCAACTTTACGAAGGTAGATCTTCTAAAAAAGCTCATCAAGAAGCTATCAAGAAAACTACATGGCCAGTTTTAGATTCTTCTATTGTTTCTATTATTGTTGGTCTTTGCATTTATGGATTTGTTCCTAGCGCTATTGGAGCGATGGGACTTTCGCTAATTCTTACTTCCTTCTTTGGCTTAATCATCAATATTTTGCTACTTCGTTTACAAGGATATCTTTTAAGCCATGACAAAGAGACCGATGGTAGATTGCCAAATTTATATGGTGTTGATGGTGCTCAAATTCCTAATCTATTAAATGAAGAGAAACCAACTTATAAAGGACCGTATGCTAATGTTAATTTCCTTAAACATAAGAAAGTTAATTTGATTATCGGCGGCGTCTTCTTATTAGCTTCTATCGTTGGTTTAAGCGTCTTCTCTTCTTTAGGAGAACCTTATAATTATTCGGGCGCTTATAACGATTCTACCTCACTTTTTATTGAATATCGCACCCTATCTGGTGATACGCCTACATATAGCAAAGTAGAAGATATTGAAACTAAATTCCTTAATGAAATTTATTACAAAGATAAATGCATTCTTGAATATATACCTGAGAATGGAATTGTCTTAGAGTCAGAAACTCTATATGATTCCAATTCTATCGAAGGAACAGAAGAAGCTTATACAGCTTATTATTTCCATATCACCTTAAATACTTATATAAATCCAGATGATGGATATATGGTAACTGTCGGCGAAAATACAATTCCATTCAAACAATTTGCCGAGGAAAAAGGTTTATATGGAACGATGAACAATGTTCAAATTGAAAGTGGCACTCCAACAATAGGAACTATCTATTTAGCTCTTGGAATTGGAACCATTGCTACTTTCGTTTATAGCTTATTACGTTATCGTCCATCTAGAGCTTTAGCTACTTCTATCTTATCTTTAGGAAGCTCGGTTATTGTTACTGGATTCTTTGCTCTTAGCCGTTTAGCTGTTTCTCCTTTAGCTTCTATTGCGGTATTAAGTTCTTTCTTATTAGCGTATTTACTTAATTCCGTAATATTAAATAAGGAGAAAGAAATCAACAAAGATTCTCGTGAACATCAAAAAGACAATTTCCTCTTCCGCGATAATTGCTTAATGAAAGCTAATAGCGAATCAGCCGGGGATTTAATTACTTATTCTTTAGTTGCTTTCGCTGGTCTTCTCTCATTCTTTGGCTTTGCGCCAACGACTTATTGGCCAATATTCCTAGGAGCGATGATTGGTTTAGGATTTGCAATTTACTTTGCCTTGACGCTATTAAGCCAACTTTCTATTTATATTTCTGAAATTATTCGTAAAGCTTCTGCTTCCATTAAGGAAAGCTGGAAAAAGCCTAATAACAATAAACCTAATAGTGGAAATCTTCCTTCTAATAGAAGAAAAGAGCCAGAAGAAGCCATCTTCATTGGTATTAACGATTAATGGACAATTTAAAAAAACGTTTATTAGATTATTATCAAATTGACGAGGAGGGGTATTTAAAATTAACCACCCCCCTCTCTTTTTCGGTTTTGCGTGACATTTCTAACCAAAAAGCGGTAAAAGATACCATATCTTTTTTAGAAACAATCAAAGAAAACAAAGAGAAAGTATTAGTCTACGGCGATTACGATTGTGATGGAGTTATGAGTAGCTCTATTTTAGTGCTAGCTCTTCGAGAATTTGGAATTACTGTTAATGGATATTTGCCTTCTAGATATCTTGATGGATATGGATTAAATGTAGCTAATGTCGAGAAAATTGCTAAAAGCGGATACAAAGTTATCTTTACTACAGATAATGGTGTTACCGCTAAAGAGGCTCTTAACAAAGCAAGAGAGTTAGGTATTAAAACCATTGTTTTAGATCATCATGAATTTTCTGAGACTCCTCCATGTGATTATTTACTTCATCCTTCTTTATTTAGAAAGAAAGAAGAAGTTCCAATAAGTGCTGGACACTTAGCTTTTCTTTTTTCTAAAGCCTTGTTAAAAAGATATGATCCTTATTTATTAGTTTTAGGGGCGACTTCTACCTTAAGTGACGCTATGCCTTTAAAGGACGATAATCGAATGCTCGTTCGCTTAGGAATATCCGCTTTAAATGAATATTCTTTTCCCTCGTTTTCGCTTTTATATAGCGAAGGAGATATCGATGAAGAAAGCCTTACTTTATCGATAATTCCAAAGATTAATGCGGTCGGAAGATTAGAAAAGGATACTAAGATTAATCGCCTTTTATCTTTTTTTACTTTAGAATCTCCTTCTAAAGAAAAACTGGCTTTTTATTTCAATGAATGTAACGAAAAGCGAAAAAATTTAACAAAAGTTAAAGCGGAAGAGATTTCTCTAAAAGAAGGGGAGAAAGGAATTGTTTATTTTTCTGATTTACCAGAGGGTATTAATGGATTGCTTGCTTCTAAATTGGAAGCTAAATATAAGAAACCCGTAGCGATATTTAGCGAAAGCGAATTATTTAAAGATCGCTATTTAGCTTCTCTTCGGGCGCCTAAAAATTTTGATTTATTAGTTTCTTTATCGAAAATGTCTGTGTCTTTCTTGTCAATGGGAGGGCATCCTCAAGCAATGGGTTGCTCGATTAATAAAGGTGATTTAAATCTTTTTAAAAAGGAATTTCTCTCTCTATGTTCAAAAGCCTCTTTTGAAGAAAAAGAAGATAAATATGTCCCCTTATTAGAAAATGAGCTAAATTCGGAAACTTATGATTTAGTCTGTTCTTTTGGCCCATTCGGCAAAGAATTTGAAAAGCCTAAATTTTTATTATCTAATCTATCTCCTTTGACCTTTTCTTATTTAAAAGATGGACGCTATCTCTCCACTAAAATTAACAATGTTAGCCTCCTTTCTTTTGAATTTGGAAAAGACTTTTTTGAAGGAAAAAAGTCGGTCAATTTAATCGGATATTTCCACGAAAATTTCTATTTAGGACAAAAAAGGCTACAATTTATTGTAGAGAAAGCGCTTTAAGCTCATAGTTAGTAAAGATTGCGCTATAATATTGAAGTTATGGCAGAAGTGGAAAAAACAGTGATTTCCTCAATTCCTCCCAATGGTGGCTATCCCATGCATTCTTTTGAGAGCCTCAGAGAACTTTATTGCACTTATATTAAAAATCCTGATTCTCGAAAAATGGTAGAAGATGCCTATCTTTTAGCTAAGGAAAAACACGCCGGAGTTCTTAGGAAAAGTGGTGAGCCTTATATTCAACACCCTATTGAAGTTGCGTATATTCTAGCTCAGATTCAATGTGGTCCGGAGACTTTAGCTAGCGGATTGCTTCATGATACGGTTGAAGATACCGATTTAACAATTGATGAAATTAAAAAACGTTTTGGCCCAGACGTAGCCATGATTGTTGATTCTTTGACTAAGATTCAAAGAATGAAGCTATCTCATAGAACGGAAAGTGATTTTGAAGCCGAAGACCATCGAAAAATATTTTTAGGGATGGCTAGAGATATTCGTGTAATTATCGTTAAATTAGCGGATCGTTTACACAATCTTAGAACTTTGGGCGCTCTTTCTAAGGAAAGACAAAAGGCGCTTGCTAAAGAAACTTTAGATGTTTTTACACCTATTGCTCACCGACTTGGTATTTATCGTTTCCAAAGTGAAATGGAAGACCTCTCTTTAAAATATCTAGAACCCGAAAAATACCAAGAGATTCTTACTTTAATGAACAAGAAAGAAGAGAATCGTCAAGGCTCTTTAAATTCCTTAAAAAAGAGAATTGCTGATATACTTTTTGAACACAAAATTCCCTTTAAGATGGAATCAAGAGTTAAATCTATTTATAGCATCTACCGTAAAATGTACCAAAAACATTATAATTTTGACGAAATTTATGATGTTTTAGCGGTTCGTGTAATTACTGAGACTGTCATGAATTGCTATGAGATATTAGGTATTATTCACGCTACCTATAAACCAGTTCCAGGACGTTTTAAAGATTATATTGCTATGCCTAAACCAAATATGTATCAGTCTTTGCATACAACAATTGTATCTGGTGATGGCAATATTTACGAAGTTCAAATTAGAACCAAAGATATGGACAATGTCGCGGAAAGTGGTATCGCTGCCCATTGGCGATATAAAGAAGGCGAATCTAAAAACGCTAGAGAAGAACAACGTGATATTGAAGAAAAATTGCATTGGTTCCGTGACTTAGTTTCAATAAGTGGTGATCAAGAGGGCGATGATGCGAAAGCTTATATGGCCGCACTTGAGCAAGACGTTTTTAATGCCAACGTTTATGTTTTTACTCCCTTAGGAAAAGTAATTGACTTACCAAGTGGGGCAACTACCTTAGATTTTGCTTATAAAATTCATACAAAAGTCGGGGAAAGCGCTGTTGGAGCGATTGTAAATGGTGCTTTAGTTCCTCTTTCAACGGTTTTAAAAACTGGTGATGTTTGCGAAATTAGAACTTCCAAAAATGCCTCTGGGCCTAATGATTCTTGGCTAGAGATTGCAAAAACGGCTTCCGCTAAAGCTCGTATTAGAAAGGCTTTACAGAAGAAAAATATTTTTATTAGGGAAGAAACAATTGCTAAAGGGAAGCAAGCGATGATTGAAGCTTTTTCTTCGGTTAATATGGGTGTTGGAGAGATGGAAAAATATCTTTCCGATCCAAAATTGCTTCAAAATTATAATGCGCCGGACTTAGATACATTTTATGAATCTGTTACTTCTAAAAATCCTACTCCATTATCGGTATTAGAATATTTAGGTTTAAGAAAAAAGCCGAATACCCCATATGTTTATGAAGCTAAAAGAGGGGTTAGACACGAATCTAAAGAACCCATTGTTGTTGAAGGAGCGGATAATTTAGCAACTTCTTTAGCTAAATGTTGCTCGCCAATTCCAGGAGATGATATTGTCGGATATGTTTCTAAAGGGAAAGGCATTACTGTCCACCGGAAAAACTGTCCAAATATCGCTTCTTCCCAAAATAGATTAATTCCTGTTAGTTGGAATCCTAATTTAGGGGTATCTACCTATCCTGTTTCGATTAGTGTTTACGCTAACGATAGAGCTAATCTTTTAGCGGATATTCTTAGCGTTTTGGCTACTAAAGGAATTTCTGTAACCGATTTAAAATGCCACCTAATTGAAGCTTCGATGAACGACGTTGTAACCTTAACAATTTATGTTTCTGACGCAAAAACACTTGATGATATCTTCTTAGATCTTCATAGCGTTAAAGGCGTTTACGAAACACAAAGACTTAATCACTAAAGGAGAAAAATATGGCTATTCAACCAGTAAAAGGAACACATGATTTGTATGGAATAGAAGCAGATGAGCTTCGTTATGTCGAAGGCAATTTACTCTCTGTTGCGGAACTTTTTGGCTATAAAGAAATTATTTTACCAGTTTTTGAATATACCGATGTCTTTGCTAGAGGCACTGGCGAAGGAAGTGATATTGTCCGCAAAGAGATGTATACCTTCCTTGATAAAGGGGATCGTTCTTTAACTTTACGTCCAGAATTTACGGCTGGAGTTGCTAGAAGCGTTATTTCTAATCGTCTTTATGCTACTGAAGATTTACCTTTAAAAGTTTATTATTACGGACCTTTATTCCGTTATGAACGCCCACAACTTGGTAGATACCGCCAATTTAATCAATTTGGTGTGGAAGCTCTTGGGGTAGATAGTCCTAGAATTGATGCAGAAACTATTATTTTAGCGGTTCAATCTTTATCTTTATTAGGATTTAAGGACGTTGAATTACGCATTAATTCTTTAGGAGATGAAGAAAGTAGAAAAAATTATCGCCAAGCTTTAGTTTCTTATTTTGAGAAACATTTAGATGAAATGTGTGATGATTGTAAAGAGAGAATCAAGTTAAATCCTCTCCGAATGCTTGATTGTAAAGTGGAAAAAGACCAAGAAATAGCTAAAGGTGCTCCGGCAATATCTTCTTATTTAACTCCAGAAAGTGAAAAGAGATTTTATGAAACTCTTTCAATCTTAAATGACGCAGGAATTTCTTATGTTAAGGATTCTTCGCTCGTACGTGGGCTTGATTACTATAGTGAAGTAGTTTTTGAAGTTCATGCTAAAGCTCCTTCTGGAAATGATTATGGTGCCTTACTTGGCGGAGGACATTATGCTTCTCTATTAAAAGATTTAGGCGGTCCTTCTCTTCCTGGGGTCGGCTTTGCTATGGGTGTAGAAAGAATTGTTGCCATCTTAAAAGAAGAAGGACTTCTTTCTTCTCTTCCTAATGGTATTGATATTTATGTGATGCCTTTAGGTGAAAAAATGGTGGAAAATGCCGATAAAGTGTGCAGTTTCTGCCGTTCCTTAGGATATAAAACGGAAGTTCCTTTTAGCTCTTATAAAATTTCTTCCCTATTTAAAAAAGCGGAGAAACGTGGTGCTAAATTCGCTCTTATCTTAGGCGAAGATGAATGGAATAAAGGCGTTATTCAAATTAAAGATTTAGCTAAAAAGGAACAAAAAGAAGTTTCTTTGGATAATTTAGAAGAAGAACTCGATAACTTATTAGGCGAGGAAGAAGAACATCATTGTTGTTCTGGAGAATGCCATTGCCACGACAAAGAATAATTAATTTTTCTTTTAGTAAGGGGATAGATATGAAAAGAACAGATTATAACGGTAATTTACGTCTGAAAGATGTTGGTAAAGAAGTTAAATTATATGGTTGGGCTGCTAATAGAAGAAATTTAGGCTCTCTTCTTTTTATTGATTTAAGAGATAGCACTGGTATTGTTCAATTGACAGTCCTTGATCCAAGCAAAGTTCCTGATATTCGTAATGAATATGTTTTATATGTTGAAGGGAAAGTTGCTAAAAAAGATATTCCTAACCCAAAAATTGAAACTGGAGACATAGAAGTAATCGTTTCTAAAATCGAAGTTTTAAATAAAAGTGAAAATCCTCCCTTTATTATCGCAGATGAAACTGATGCTTTAGAAGATACTCGTCTACGTTATCGTTATTTAGATTTACGTCGCCCTGCCATGTTAAAGCGTTTAAAAACGAGAGCTCAAATTGCCCAAATTACTCGTTCTTATCTTGATAATGAAGGCTTTTTAGAAGTGGAAACGCCTATTTTGAATTTAGCTACTCCAGAAGGTGCTAGAGACTATTTAGTACCATCTAGATTACATCATGGTTCTTTCTATGCTCTTCCTCAATCACCTCAAATATTTAAACAACTTTTGATGGTTGGCGGTGTAGAACGTTATTACCAAATTGCTCGTTGCTTCCGCGATGAAGATTTACGCAGCGATAGACAACCTGAATTTACGCAAATTGACGTAGAAACTTCTTTCTTTTCTCAAGATGACATTCTTTCTTTAGCGGAAAAATTAATCGCTAAAATGTTTAAAGAAATACTTAATATTGACATCAAATTACCTTTAAGAAGAATGGATTATTGGGATGCTATGGATAATTATGGTAGTGATAAGCCTGATACTCGTTATGGTTTAGAATTAAAGGACGTTACTTCTATCTTAAAGGATTCTTCTTTTGAAGGTTTTCAAACTGCTAACTTCATCAAAGGTATAGTTCTTCCTAAAGTCGCTAAATTAACTTCTAGAAAGAAAATTGATGAATATTCTTTAGAAGCAAGAAAATTTAACCTTAAGGGGGTTATTTCTTTAAAGAAAGAAAATGGAGAATTAACTGGTTCTTTCGTTAAATTCTTAACTTTAGAACAACAACAAAGACTTATTTCTTCTCTTAATTTAGAAGATGAAGATGTCTTACTTTTAGCTTCTCATAATGATCGAAGAGATATCGATTTTGGTTTAGGAGCTGTCAGAACGCTTTTTGCTAAAGAACATAATCTTATCAAAAAAGGAACTTATGATCTCCTTTGGGTTATTAATTTCCCAATGTTTGAAAAGATTGAGGGCACAAATCAATATAGTGCGGAACATCACCCTTTTACTAGACCAAGAGATGAAGATCTTCCTTTATTAGATGAAGCTCCTGAAAAAGTTTTGGCCTATGCTTATGATATTGTCATTAATGGATATGAAGCTGGTGGCGGAACTCTAAGAATCTTTGACCATGATATTCAAGAAAAAATCTTCCGTATTATGGGTTTATCTCAAGAAGAAGTTAGAAGAAAATTTGGCTGGTTTATCGACGCTTTTAAATATGGATGTCCTCCTCATGGTGGTTTTGCCCTTGGGATGGACCGTTTAAGCATGATTTTATCCGGAACGGAAAATATTCGTGACGTTATCGCTTTCCCAAAAAATTTACAAGCTGTTGATCCTATGTCTCTAGCTCCTGGAGAGGTTTCTGAAGAAGCTCTTGAAGCAGTGGGCATTAAAATCCGTTAAAATAGAAATCTATAAAATATAGAGAAGGAGTTTATATGGACCATTTTAGTAAAAAACCATTAAATGAAGATGAATTAGCTATATCCGCTATTCGTTCTTTATTAATCGATGAAATCGATAATGCTAATAGTGGCCATCCTGGGATGGCCTTAGATGTTGCCCCTTCTTTATATACTTTATGGAAAAAATTCCTAATTAATGATCCGAAACATCCAAATTGGTTTAATCGTGACCGTTTTGTATTATCAAGCGGTCATAATAGCGCCCTTTTATATGCTTTATTACATTGCGCTGGCTTTAATTTGACGATTGATGACTTAAAGCAATTTAGACAACTTAATTCTAAAACTCCAGGGCATCCAGAAGTAGGTGTTACTCCTGGAATTGATGCAACAAGTGGACCTTTAGGACAAGGCTTAGCAACTGCAGTTGGTATGGCTATGGCGGAAGAAAAAAATGCTGCTTCTTATCCCGAGGGATATCGTCTTTGTTCCCATTTTACCTATTGTTTATGCGGTGATGGCTGTTTAGAAGAGGGCATCTCACAAGAAGCTATTTCTTTAGCGGGTAAATTAAGATTAAACAAACTTATTTTGATATATGATGCTAATGGCTCGACTTTAGATGACGATACATCTTTATCAATGGATGAAGACACGAAACTTCGTTTTATGTCCGCTCATTGGAATGTTTATGAAGTAAAAGACGGAAACGATATTTCAGCGATTGCTGCTTTTATTGCTAAAGCTCGTTCTTCTACACTTTTCCCATCTATTATCATTGTTCATTCTAAAATTGGTTATGGAACTCCTTTAGAAGGTTCTCATTTATCTCATGGAGCGCCTTTAGGAGAGGCTAATGCTATAAAAGCTAAAGAATTCTATAACTATGATTATCCTCCTTTTACAGTGGCACCTAGTGTTTATGAGACTTTCGCTTCCTCATTTGGCAAAAGAGGAGAAGAAGCTTATCTAGCTTATCAAAAGGATTTAGAAGAATATAAAAAGAAATATCCTAAAGAATATCAAGATTTTGAAAATTCCTTAAAACGGGATATCTCTTCCTATGACCTAAAAGATCCTGATTTACTCGGAAAACCTGAAAGTACTCGAAATGCTTCTGGACGTTACTTGAATGCTCTAGTTAAAGCTGTTCCTTTTACTTTTGGAGGAAGCGCGGATGTTGCTTCTAGCGTTAAAACTGCTTTAAAAGATGAAAAAACGTTCCTTCCTAATTCCTTAGATGGCAAGAATATTGCTTTTGGTATTAGAGAATTTGAAATGGCGGCCGCTTGTAATGGAATCATTCTCCACGGTGGCTTGATTTCTTATTGCGGTTCTTTCTTAGTTTTTAGTGATTATATGAGAAACGCTATCAGGATGAGCGCTTTAGAAAAGCTACCTTCTATCTATCTTTTCTCTCATGATTCAATTGCTGTTGGAGAGGATGGACCAACGCATGAACCTATTGAACATGTTTCTTCACTAAGACTTATTCCTAATTTAAGAGTTTTACGTCCTTGTGATAGCAGAGAAACTTTTGCTTCTTGGAGAGTGGCTTTAGAAAGCAAAGAAACGCCTACTTGCTTAATTTTATCAAGGCAAAACTTACCTCTAATCGAAACTTCCTCTTCTGAAGGTGTCGTTAAAGGCGCTTACATTATTAGAAAAGCTAAATCACCAAAACAGAGTTTCTTAGCTTCTGGAAGTGAAGTTAGTAGCGCTTTAAGCTTAGCTAATAAAGTTGATCCAAAAGGAAATAGTATCGATGTAATCTCTGTTCCTGACTTTGGAGCACTAGAGAAGATGTCTGAAGAAGAAATTAAAGATATTTTAAGAACGCCATATGAAAATCGCTTTGCTTTTGAGATGGGACAAGGGGCTTTATGGTATCGTTTTGCTAAGCACGTAAAAGGCATTTCAACTTTTGGAGCATCTGGAAAAGCTGAAGATGTTATTAAAGCTTTTGGTTTTGATGAAGATGGTCTCCTTTCTTTCTATCAAAAAGAGAAAAATAAATAAGGTGCCTTTTGGAATTGTTTTGTTGTAAAATCAAGTTATGAGCTCTAATTATTATTATTTAAATAGTTATCAAAAGAACGGTAAAATGGGCATTTCTCGTAATGCTTTCGAAGATATTGCTTCAATTGCAGCAGATTCCTTAAAAGGAGTTACTGTTGTTAATAAAAAGGGTGGTATTTTTAAAGTCACTAAACCCGTTAAAGCTGTTTTTAGAAATGATGGAAAAGTAGAAATTAATATTGAAGTTGCTTTAAATAAAGGCGATCCTGTGCATGATATTTGTGTCAGAATTCAAGAAACAATCGCTAACGCGATTTCCATGATGGCGGAAACTGTTCCTGTATCAATTTCGGTACACGTTACTAAAATTCATTAATTACTAATCTTTGATAAAGCCGACTTTGCTCGGCTTTTAAATTTTAAGAAGACTATTTTTAGAATTAGCTACTATTAAACCACTTTTTTATGTTTAGAAGTTAGAAATATGGTAAACTTAGTCGCTAATAAAAAAAGCAGCAATAAGGAGAAGGAAAAATGAGCGATAAAAATACGGAAATCAGTCGCACGAAAGCTGAAGAAATCGCTCTATTTTCGATTTACGACTTATTGATTTATAACGATATGAAAATGGAAGCTGATGTGGCGGACATTGTTTCTTCTCTTTCTTCTAAACCTTATGAAGATTGTGATTTATATGTAAAAAGAATGGTCTTAGCTTTTCTTAAACATAGCGCGGAAATTGTGCCTATTTATCAAGAAAAGATGCCAAAATGGAAATTTTCTCGTTTAGCTTTTCTAGAACAGGCTCTACTATTCCTTGCTTATTGCCATTTTTATTATGATGATGAAAAAGTTTCTAAAGCTGTTGTTATCAATTTTTCCGTTACTTTAGCTAAAAAATATTTAGGGGCAAATGATTATAAATTTGTGAATGCCATCCTAGATAAAATCTTAAAAGATGAATAATTCTATTTTCGACCGCACTTATACTGTAAAAGAAGTTAATACGCTTATTAAGGGCGTCTTTGAAAGGATGCCCTTTTTCTCTTCTATTTATGTAAGTGGGGAAATTAGCAATTGGAAACCCTATAGAAGTGGTGTTTTCTTTGATTTAAAGGATGAAGAAGGAAATGTTCTTTCTTGTACTCTTTGGAATGATATATATTTGTCTCTTCCTTTTAATCCTAAAAACGGCGATAAAATCGTGGTTAGAGGAAAAATTAATGTTTATGTAGCTCGTGGTAAATATTCTTTGAATGTTTATGAACTTTCATTAGAAGGACTAGGGGCAAATTTATTAGCTTTAGAAGCTCTTAAGAAAAAATTACAAGCTGAAGGCCTTTTTGATGAATCTAGAAAAAGGCCTATACCTAGGTTTCCTTCTAATATTGGAATTATTGTAGGAAAAGATAGCGCTGCGGAAAGCGACTTAATTACAAATTTATCTCGCCGCTATCCTCTTCTTACGATTTATGTATTTGAGGCTATTGTTCAAGGATCATTAGCGCCTAAAAGCATTTTAAAAGCTTTAAAGGTGGCAGAAAGCAAGCCTTTAGATACTTTGATTATTGCTAGAGGTGGCGGAAGCAGCGAAGATTTATCCGCTTTTAATGATGAAAATGTGGTGCGAGCTTTAGCTAATTTTAAGGTTCCGACAATTAGCGCTGTAGGGCACGAAATTGACACAACTCTTGTGGATTTTGTTTCTGATTTACGTGTTTCTACTCCTACAGGAGCGGCAGAAGCTGCCACTCCAAACAAAGAGGATTTACTTTTATCTCTTTTAGGAGATGAGAAACGCTTAGATAGTTCATTTAACTCTATATATTTGAATGCTAAAAAAGAGCTAAGCAAACTTAGTGATCGGCCTTTCTTTAAAGATCCAACATCTACTTATATTAGTAAATTAGATTTAATCGCTAATTATAAGCAACGTTTGATTTTATCTTTAAATAACAAACTTAATTTGTTTAGTCAGATTTTATCGAAGGAAAAAGAACATCTTATCTCTTTATCTCCCAAAAAAACTTTAGAGAGAGGATATGCCGCTATAACTAAGAAAGATGGAAGTTTTATTAAATCTGTGAGTGATGTTGAAATTGGCGATATCTATAATGTAGAGCTCAAAGATGGTAAGATAGTTACTGAAGTTATTGATAAGGAGTGAAGCGATGAAAGAAGAAAAATTTGCTGATAAAATTGCTCGCTTAGAAAAGATTGTTGATAATGTTGAAAACAATGTTTTACCTTTAGAGGACGCTTTAAAGGAATATGAAGAAGGTATGAAGATTATTAAAGAGTGTGAAAATATCCTTTCTTCTGCTCAAGCTAAAGTAGAAAAGGTTAAAAGCGAAGTAGGAGATAAATAGTTTAAAATTAGTAGTTATTTAGTAATTATTATATGTCAAATAAACCTGTTAACATCGATATAAATCAAATTAAAGACCCTTCTTTTGTTAAAAATCTAAACAAGAAGGAACTTTTAGCGTTATCAGATGCTATCAGACAAGAAATATTAAAGGCTACCTCTCTTTATGGAGGTCATCTAAGTTCTAATTTGGGTACAGTTGAACTTACTATAGCTTTATATCGAGCCTTTTCTTTCCCTCAAGATAAATTAATTATCGATGTAGGTCATCAATGCTATACTCATAAAATTTTAACTGGAAGAAAACTAGATAATTTAGGAAAAGAAGGCTATACATCGCGCTTTTTAGACATGGAAGAATCTCCTTATGATGTCTATGATTCTGGACATTCATCGACTTCTTTATCGATTGCGGAAGGCTTTGCTATAGCTAGAGATTTAAATAAGGAAAAGTACGAAGTTGTCGCCTTAATTGGCGATGGATCGATTGCTAATGGCTTAGCCTTTGAAGCCTTAAATGATATCGGTTCAAGACAAAATAAAATGATTATCGTTTTAAACGATAATGCTATGTCTATCTCTCGTTCTGGAGGAGCACTCAGCAATCTTTTCCGCAAAATATCGACCGCTCGTTTTTATAATTCAGTAAAAACGAAATACAAAAATGCTCTCTTAAAAACTAAATTTGGTAAATGGCTCTATAAAATTTCTTATAACTTTAAAACGTTTGTAAAGCGACTATTAATCAAGCCTTTTACTCCATACGACACTCTCGGTTTCGCTTTAGTTGGCCCCGTAAATGGTCATGATTTTAAGGCTTTAGATAAGGCTTTTAAGAGAGCTAAAAATGCCTCTAGGCCAGTTATTGTCTTAGTTTCTACAAGTAAAGGGAAAGGCTATCCTTTTGCGGAAAATGATGTAGAAGGCGATTACCATTCAGTTTCTCCTTTCTCCTTAGAAGAAGGCCATAAGCCAACTTTTGAAAATGGCGTTACTTCTTATCCTTTTTTCTTTGGCTCTTTAACTAAAAAAGCTTTAGAGGAGGATTCAAAACGTCTCTTAATTGCTCCCGCTATGGTTAAAGGCTCTCATCTAGAGGAGTCTTTTAAAGCTTTTCCTGAAAGATGTTTTGATGTTGGCATAGCAGAAGAGCATGCCTTAACTTTAGCTTCCTCCTTTTCTTTAAATGGTTTTCATCCTATTGTTTCGATATATAGCACTTTTTTACAAAGAGCGTTTGATGAATTGTTTCATGATTGTGCTCGGAAAAAGTGCGATATGACTCTTCTTATTGACCGGGCTGGTTTATCAGGGTGTGATGGCGAAACCCATATGGGAATTTATGATGAATCTTATCTTAAAAGTATTCCTAATTTATCTTTATGGATGCCTTCCTCTTTAAATGAAGGGGAAGCTTTATTCCAAAAATCATTTATTAAAGGACAAGGTATTTTTGCTATCCGTTATCCTAACGCCTTAGATAAATACTCTAAAACCAAAGATTTAGAAAATATTGCTTGCCCCTTTTCCTATTATTTAAAGAATTCCCAAAAAGCTTCTTCTTGTCTTCTTGTAGTTGGTCCAAAAGGACGGCTGTTTAGCGATTTTATAAAGGAAAAAGGTTATCAAGGAGACATTATTATTGTTCGTAAACTCTTCCCTATTGAAAAAGACTTAATTTCTTTATTGGCTAGTTATAAAGCCCTTTATTTATACGATATATACGGAACTAAGGAAGGATTCTTAGAATCAATAGAAAAGGAAATGTTTATTTCTTCTCTTTTAATTCCTTTAACCGGCTTTACTTTGCCCAATGATTTTATTAAACATGGTAGCAAACAAGAACAAGAAAAACGTTTTAATTTAGATTTTGAAAGCATTGCTTCTAAGATAATTGCTTTAGAAAAGAAGAGAGAGGAATAATTTATGAGTAAAGTTATTCTTCATATCGATTTAAATGCTTTTTTTGCGACCGCTGAAGGATTAAGACACCCAGAATGGGGTGAGGAGCCAATAATTGTTGGAGGAGATTCTATTCGAGGGGTTGTCTCTACTTGTTCCTATAGCGCTAGAAAATATGGTGTTAAAAGCGCTATGCCAATTTTTGAAGCTAAAAGATTATGCCCAAAAGCTCACTTTTTACCTTGCGATATGGCTTATTACCAAATGCTTTCTAATTCCTTTTTAACTTACTTAAAGAATTATTCTTCTTTAGTGGAACAAGCTTCCATCGATGAAGCGTATGTGGACTTAACGAAAGCTATTAGTAAAGAAAATGACCCTCTTGCCTTCTTAAAAGAAATTCAAGATAACTTATTAGAAGAGATTGGTTTAAAGAGTTCTTTAGGTGTTGGGTGCACTAAATTTTTAGCTAAAATGGCTTCTGATATGAAAAAACCAATGGGTATAACAGTTCTTAGAAAGAAAGATATCCCTTTCCTTTTATATCCTTTACCAGTTTCTTCTTTTTATGGAATTGGCAAAAAAGGCGCTTCAGAGTTAGAAAAAATTGGCATTAAAACTATTGGTGAATTAGAGAGCTCTATAGAAAAAGATGATCCTAACCTTAAAAAGATTTTTGGAAAGATGCTTAAAACGATTAAAGATGATTTAAAGGGAGAAGGCGATGATGTCGTTAATCCTCTTCCTTTTAATGCTAAGTCTATTTCTCATAGTGAAACTTTTTCTTCAGATATAGATGATATTGAGATTATCAAAGAGAAGATTTTTGAATTGGAACATCGTTGTTATGAAGAAATTAAAAGAGAAGGAAAATCTTTTAAAAGAGTTCAGCTTACTGTTAAGGACAATAATTTTAAGGTTTATTCGAGAACCTATACTTTTTATGAAGCTCCTTTAGAGGAAAAACAAATTAAAAAAGTCTTATATGACCTTTATGATGAACACTTTTCTTCGCTCTTGCTTCGATTAGTCGGTGTTTCTTTTGAAGACTTAATTAATCCAAAGAGAGAAACGGTTCAAATGAGTTTATGGAATTATTCAACTTTTGAAGAAATGGACAAAACTAAGTTATTAGTGAATGAACTTAATAGAAAAATGGATAAACCAGTTTTTACTTTGTTAGGAGATAAAAATAAAAAATGAATATTTCTTTAGAGAAAGCAATTTCTTTATATCTCCTTGGAAAACAAGTTGAGGAAGGGTTAAGCGATAACACATTAAATAGCTATAAAGAGGATATTAAATTATTTCTCTTGTCTAACCCTGATATTAATTCTTTAGAAAACATTACAGAAGCTCATTTAGAAAATTTTTTGATTGTAGAAGATCAAAAAGGTCTTTCTTCAAATACTTTATTAAGGAGAATTTCTTCTATTTTAGGGTTTTATCAATTTTTAATTGATGAAGGCATTTATAAAGGCGAAATTCCTAAGATTGATAAACCTCGGAAGGAAAAAAGATTACCTAATAGCCTAACAAGTGAAGAAATTGACGCTTTATTTTTAGCTCCTAATTTACTTACTGATAAAGGTATACGTGATAGAGCCATTTTAGAAATGCTTTATGCAACTGGATTAAGGGTGTCTGAATTATTGAATTTAAAAATGAAAGATATCGATTTTTTATCGAGATTTTTAAAAGTACATGGCAAAGGAAATAAAGAAAGAATTGTTCCTTATAGTGAATTTTCTAGAATTTATCTAGATAAATATTTATCTGGACCCAGAAAACGTTTTGCTAAACTTACTTCATCGAAATATTTATTTTTAAATAAAAAAGGAGAACCTTTAACGAGAATCTATCTTTTTAAGGCTCTTAAGGAATACGCTAAGATTGCTAATATTGATCATCCAGTTTCTCCTCATTTATTAAGGCATTCATTTGCCACACATTTATTAGAAAATGGAGCTTCTTTAAGAAGCGTACAAGAGTTACTAGGTCATTCTAAAATTTCTACTACGCAAATATATACAGAAGTATCTTCTAAAAGAATTATCGGAGCCTATGATTTGTATGCTTCCCATAAATAGCCTAAAATAAAGGACTGGAGGGAGAAAAAATGAATTATCCATACAAACGAATCTTCCTTATTGTTGCCGATAGCGTTGGAATTGGTGAAGAACCAGACGCTAAAGATTTTGGTGACGAAGGATCAAATACTTTCGCTCATGCCGCGATGGCTTTAGGAGGTATCAAAGTACCTTATTTAGAGAAACTTGGAATTGGCTCATTAGACGATATTCTTGGCGTTAAACCTGTCAATGAACCGCTAAATGCATTTGCGATGCGATTAAGAGAAAAAAGTAATGGCAAAGATACAATGACCGGTCATTGGGAAATGATGGGTATTGATACTAGAGAACCATTTAAAACTTTTACTGATACTGGCTTTCCTAAAGAATTAATCAAAGAATTAGAAGAAAGAACTGGCCATAAAATAATCGGCAATAAGTCCGCAAGTGGAACTGAAATTATTAAAGAATTAGGTGAAGAACAAATGAGAGATAATAGCCTCATTGTTTACACTTCTGCGGATAGTGTTTTACAAATTGCTGCTAGTGAAGAAGTTACTGGTTTAGAGGAACTTTATAGGTGCTGCGAAATTGCTAGAGAATTATGTCTTAGAAAAGAATGGCGAGTTGGAAGAGTCATTGCCCGTCCCTATATCGGTAAGGATCCATCGACTTTTAAAAGAACTCCTAATCGCCATGACTACGCTTTAAATCCTCCTATTAAAACTGGTTTAGATGTTTTAAAAGATAATGGTTTTATGACTTCATGCATTGGTAAAATCGGAGATATCTTTAATGGCGCTGGTGTAACTTTATCCCAACATACTATTTCTAACGAAGATGGTATGGATAAAACCATTGAAGAAGCTAAAAATCATGACTTCACTGGTTTATGCTTCGTTAATTTAGTTGAATTCGATAGTGAATATGGGCATAGAAGAAACCCTGTTGGTTATGGAAGAGCCATCGAAGCTTTTGATGTTCGTATCGGGGAACTTATTCCTTTATTAAAAGATGATGATTTACTGTTAATTACTGCTGATCATGGTAACGATCCAACTTTTAAAGGTACGGACCACACAAGAGAAAAGGTTCCTTTATTAGCCTATTCTAAGAGTATTAAAAAAGGAGCAATTCTCTCCGAAAGACCTTCCTTTGCTGATATTGGAGCAACCATTTTAAAGAACTTCAACCTTACTATGCCTAGTAATTTAATTGGCGAACCAATTGTTGAAATATTAGGAAAATAAAAAATGAAAAAGAATAAATTAATTGTTTTAGCTGCTTTTATTTCGTCAACATTATTTGCTTGCGCTGGAAATAATATTGTCTCAAGCAGCAATAATTCCAAAGAGAATGACTCTTCTAGTTCTTCTCAAGAACAGATTGAAAAATTAGATATTATTTCTCCTGCTGGCGCTCCGACATTAGCTATTTATGATTTGGTTAATGAAAAAAACTTAAAAACAACAACTAAGCCTGCCGATGTTCTTTTAGCGGCAAAAACTAGTGTTGATAAAGATGTTTTAATTTTTGATGGGGTAAATGCCTTAAATCTAATTAACAAAGGGGCAACTAAAACGCCTTGGAAATTAGCTCGTTGGTTGACTGGTGGTAATTTCTATTTAGTTTCTACCAAGCATAATGCTTCGGAAACTCTTACTGCTGATTCAAAAATATGTTCCTTTGGAGAAGGTAATTTACCTGATTTAGTCTTTAAAAAGTTGTTAAAAGACCATTTTAAGGTGACGATAAAGGCAGAGAATTTTGATTATAAAGCTGGTACTGCTGAAGTTAGTGCTGCTTTAGGAAGCAAAGAATTTGCTCAAAGTTACGATTATTTCTTTATTGCGGAGCCTTCTTTAATGGCCGCTAAAAATAGTTTATCTAAATTAGAAACCCCACTTACAGTAAATGAAATTTATAATTTAAGAGATGAATGGAAGAAATATTCTTCTCAGGATTATATCCCTCAAGCAGCTTTATTCGTTAACGGAAATACTTATTCCAAGAAGCAAGCCTCATTTGATAATTTTTTGGAAAAAGTTGATTCTAATTTAAATGAGGTTATATCTAATCCGCAAGCTGCCAAAGAGAAATTAGACGCTCTTGAACCAGATTTAACAAAGCAAAAAGATCGTCTTGGATATAATTCCTCCATTATGCTTGCCCTTCAAAAAAATAATCAAAATCGTTTTGGAATGGTGGATAGAATGAAAATTACCGATAATCGCTTTTTTATTAATGAATTTAATAAAAAAATAAATGGCGAAGAAGGAACTTCTTTCCCAGAAACAATCTTCTTAAACTAACAGAAAGACCTATTGATGAAGAAAAAGCACTTATTTATTAATTCTTTATATTTAATACTTGGTGTCTTTTTCTTCATTTTTATTTGGTGGTTAGTATCTATTTCTCTTGAAAATAATTCCTTGCATTATCTTCCTTCTCCTTTTAAAGTCTTTTCTTTATTCGGAATTGACCTATTCGGTGAAAGAGCAGCAATTATTTATCCCGCAATAGGCTATACTTTCTTAAAATTATTGGTTGGCTTTCTAATATCTTTGTTTTTGGCGGTGCTTTTAGGCACATTTGCTGCTTTATTTACTCCATTTAAAATGTTCCTTAAGAGCCATATTTTACTTTTTAAAAGCGTACCGACAGCTGGTATTACTTTAATGTTAGGAACTATTTTTTGGTTAGAGATTCCTTCCTTACAACCTTTTACACCATCTATATTAGTTTTCTTGATTGCTTTCCCAATTTTGTATGAATCTATTTTGGAAGGGATTTCCTCTATAAGTGTTGATCAAATGGACGCTATAAGAATGGAAGGAGCAGAAAGAAAATTTGAAACTGTAAAGGAAATTTATTGGCCAGAATCTAAACCTTATTTAGACCTTGGAATAACCAACGCTTTTGGTCTTTCTTTGAAAGTAGCGGTGATGAGTGAAATCGTAACCAATAGTGGAACTTCATACGGCAAAGGCTTAGGCACCTTAATTGGAAATGCTATTCAAGATGAAGCTAATTTAGAAGAAGCTTTAGCTTTATCTCTTATAGCAGTTTTCTTATTAGCTATAGTAGATATTGTTAGATTTATCGTTAAAAAAGTAGTGGTTATTGAAAAACAAAACTAATTTTAATGATTTATTTTTTCAGCAAAAATAAGAGAATATTTTGACTATCAAAAATATTCTATTTTTAATTCTTTTCTAAATTTTTATGAAAAGATTAAAAATCTTAATTTATGCAAATTAGTATTTAATTAGTATTTTTCTAATTGGTGGATAACTTTGCTTAAATATTAATTTTCTAACTAACCAAATTATTTTAAATATAAAATTAATATAAGTTATTAAGCCTTTAAAATTATAAATTGGTTAACATAATGGACATTATACGAAGTAATATAAAAATAAGAAAATTTTCCAAATAAACAAAAAATATTAGTAATTTTGATTTTTTGTCAAAACACTAATATTTGTTATCCAACCACTACTAAACAGATTTAAAGTTAAGGTATGTTTTATAAAATATATTTAAATTTATAAGTTATATTAAAATGGAAAATAATTGTTTTTAATGAAAAGATTTTTCAATCACTTCTTCAAGAGAAAGTTCATTGCGTTTTTCTTCACTTAATAAATGAATTACAAAATCGCCAGCATCTAATAATACCCAACCTGATTCTCCGTTGCCTTCTGGAATTTTTGTTACGAGGCCTAGAGATTCTAAGAAAGAATTTGTTTCGTCAGCTATCGAATCTAAGGCTCGGGAATTATTTAATGATCCAATAATTATAAAATCGAAAAAAGGAGATTTTCCTTCTAGATTTATTATCTTTACATTTTCTACTTTTTTATCTTCTAAGAATGAAGAAACTTTTTCACTGAGATTATTCATGTCAATTCCCTTTCTTTAAATAATAATCAAAACATTCTTTTGAATAATTTGGTTTCGCTTCTTTTCCTTTATCTTTATTTTCTAAAAATTCTTTATTAGCTTTCAAGACTTCTAGAAAACCATTTTCATAATTTTGATAAGAAGCTTCGATTAGTGATGACGAATCATAACCTCTTGTTGGTTCAATTTTGTCTGAAGCATAAAGAATTTTAGCTAATGGAGACATATTAGCTTTCCCTAAACAATGACAGGCAATCGCCTCTAAAATCATTTCATCTTCAATAAAGAATAATTTTTTAGCTAAAATTGCGCTCGTGTATTGATGGATTGCGAATTGAGGAATTTTTTCAAAATCTAAATCTGGATAATATTGATTCATCAATTTTTTAGCTTCTTCAATAGGAAGATATTTCCCTAAATCATGCAAACAACCTGCGATATAGCCTTTATTTAATAAAGGTAAATGATTTCTTTTGATGATTTCTTCCGCTAAATGAGCAACAGATAAAGAATGTTTTAATCGATGAGGAGTTAATCGTTCTTCTAATTTTCTAACGTAATAAAGTTTATGTTCTTCAATATAATTTAAAACGAATTTAGGAACATCGATATTGTGCAATAAACGAACTGAGGAAGAAGAGACGTTATCTTTTTCCATATAAGATAATTGGCGCATATTAAAGAAAGCAATATCTTCTTTGTTTAAGGTAATTCCTGGACGAGAAACAAAAATTATTTTAGCTAAAGAAGCGATTTCTTCAGCATTTTTCCAGTTTCTGAAACAATTAACTTCGTCTCCGCCCATTAAAAAATATAATTCTTCGTTAGGATAAAGATTTTTATAGTGTCTTACAGTGTCTATCGAATAAGAAATTTCCTTTTCAGAACGTTTTAATTCTAAAGTATCAATTTGGAAATTCTTTTCATCAATTTCTTTAAGAGCGCCAAAAAGCATATTAAGACGGTCAATCTCTTTTTCTTCCGTAATTTTCCATCTCGGATTTTTAGCGGGAATAAAAATAACTTTACCGCCGACTTCATTTAAAGCCGCTTTAGCGATTCTAATATGTGCATTATGGATAGGATCAAAAGAACCACCAAACAAAATTAAAGCCATAAATTATTTTTCTAAAAGAGTGATTCGAGGATTTTTTTCGTTTCTCCGATAAAGAGTAATGATTCTTCCGATTTTTGAGACTTTTTCACTTTTAGTTTTTGTCGCAATGATATCAAATAATTCAATAGGTTCTAATTCACTATTTGGCAAGATTTTAATTTTAATTAATTCGTGAGCGACTAAAGCGTTATCAATGCTTTTTAAGAGAGTGTCATCAATTTCGCCTTTGCCAATAATTAAAGATGGTTTTAAAGAGTTAGCTAAAGATTTTAAATAAGCTCTGTTTTTCGGTGATAGCATTTTATTTTTCCTTTACAATTTTGGCTTCTGAAATATAAATTTTGGCGCCTTTAATAACACTTAGTGAGAAAGTTTCGCCTTTTTCTCCTCTTAGAGAAAAGAAACCTAAGTCCGCAATGCCAAAGACTTTTTCGGAATTTTCCTCAAATGTATATTCAAAAGTATCAAATTCGTTATTTTCTTTATCTATAGTTTTAGCTCTATTATCTAAACATATTTTATAAATTTGTTTAACGAGTTCTAAATCTTTTTTGCGCCAAGCCTTTTTAACTAAAACATCATTTTTAAAATAGGACGTTGCAGAAATTGATTTTCTTTTCCCCTTTATATAATCAAAGTGACCATATGGTAAAAAGAGAATTGATGAATGTAAATCAAAAGAGAATTTAGAAGTAATAATCTTTTCTTCAACAGATAAATCTTTTCTTATTCTCTTTTTTAATAAAGGAGGTTCAATAATTGATAAGGAAGGTAAGACATATAAATAATGATTTTTATCAATAGGAACTTCAAAATATCTCAAAGCACCATTTTCGGAAGTTGCTTCACTAATAGGCTTATTCGATTCATTTTTATATGTGGATAGAAAAGCATTTAAAAAAACAGATTTTCCGCTTCCTTTAGCGCCTAACATATAGATATCTCTGGAGTGACGGACTTCTTTAATGTTCTTTACAATTAAGGAAACATCCGCTTGATAAGTAAATGATTCTAAATAAATATTTTCTTTTTTAACTTGAAGACCATTTTCTAAAAAACGATTTTGGATGTATTGTTTTAAATGTTCATTACTAGCATTTATTGGCAAAAGATCTCTTTTGTTGGCTAAAACAATTAAACCTAAAGTTTTTAGTCTCTCATTAATTTCTTCATCGAAAGAAATTTCAAAAGAAAATAAATCAATTACATAAAGGATTAAGGCGTTATCTTTTTCCGCCTTATCAAGGAGAGAAATAAAGGCTTCGCGTTCCTTTTTTAAAATATGCTCTTCGTGGTTAAAATTAGGCTTATGGCCTCCAAGAATTAAGCAGGAATGTCCTTTATTTTCATTATTTTTCTCGTCCATTTAAATCCTCTACAAAGATATCATAAGGCATTAGAGCTATTTCTTGTTGGTATTTTTTTTCGAAATGGCGATTAATTTTAGTAAAAAAAGGCTCTTTATCAGTTAATTTATCTACTAAACCAAAGTAAATATGTGCTTTTTTAGCAGCTTTGAGGTCAGTCATTACTTGATCGCCAATTAATAAAATTTCATCAGGTTTTACCCCTTCTTTTTTAGCAATTCTCTTTATTTTAAAGCCAAAAGGCTTCATTAACATTGAATAAGCCTTAACTCCTAACTTATTCGCAAATGGTTCAATTCTTCTTTTTTGGCCATTGGAAGCTAATATCATTTTAAAGCCTTCTTTAGTTACTTCATTTTTAAGCTTAAAAAGATCATCTTTTTTATCAATAAAACTTTCATAAAAAGAAAGAAGTGTATTATCACGGTCAAAAAGAAGGATTTTAATCCCCTTTTGTCTAATTACTTCAAAAGGAAGTTGATAAGCACTTTTGAAACGAATATCTGGAAGAAGAGACTTAGGCATTCTTTTTATTTATCCTCTAATAAATCATCAAATAAAGAGATTTGTTCAAAAGGACTTTCATCCTCTTCTACTTTGTTAGTTTCATTCTTTTGGGTTTCTTCTTTTGGAAGATAACTTTTAATAGAATCGTTAATTAAAAGCGAGTCAATTCTATAGAAACGTTTGATTTTAGTTTTTGCACCCCAACGATCGGGCTTTTTAGCATATAAATCTAAAGGAGTACTGTTAAAATCATGGAAAGTTATTTCTAATAAAGAACCATCTTCAAGGACTGCATCTAAAGAGAAAGGCGCTTCTTTACCCTCGCCTTTCACGATATCTAATAATTGATGAGGTTCCTTCTTAAAGGAATTAAATAGAACTGTAGTTTTTCCTAAACGAGTGGTTAGAGAAATGTTTTTAAGTAAGAAAACTCTTGTGCATCCTTTATCGGTAGCTAGTAAGATTTTAGCATTTGGTCCGGTATCAGCATCGAAAGCCAATAGACCAACAAGTTCTTTGCCATGGAAGAGACCGGCTTTTAAACCGCCACTTCTTGGATTAGAAAGTTGAATTTCGTTTTCATTATAGAAAGCCGCTCTACCTTCTTTAGAAGCAATAAAGAGGTTAGATGCACCATTTCCTAAAGCAACATCCACTAATTCATCTTCTTTAGAAAGTCTAATAGCGCAAATTGGCTTAGAACGTCTAGTTACTGGGAAGGCACTTAAATTAATTCGTTTAATATAACCATTTTTGGTTAAGAGAATCATTGTTAAATCATCACGGAAATGAGTAACAGCGAAACCGCCGATTAATTTTTCATCTCCAGAAAGGAGACAAAGCATATTTACGTGAGAGCCTTCATCATTCCATTTATTTTCTTTGATTTCATCAACTGGAATGTATAAATAGTTACCTTTATTAGTAAAGAATAAGGCATAGTCGGTGGTTTCACATTGTCCGAGATAAATTAAAGAATCGCCTGTTTTGATTCCTGGTTTATTTCCTTGAGGACCGCCACTTGCCTTATAACTCTTTAAGGTGCTTCTCTTTATATAGCCATCTCTAGTAGCTACTAAATAACATGGTTCTTTAGAGATTAAGTCGCGTTTGTCGATGATTACCTCAGCTTCTTCTTGGATAACTTGTGTTTTTCTGGCATCGCCATATTTCTTTACAATTGTTTTTAAATCAGAGGTTATAAGCACCTCTCTAGCATCTTGGCTCTTTAAGAGATTGTCTAATTCTTTGATTTGGGACTCTAATGTGGCTTTTTCATTTTCTAACACAGAAATATCGGTATGAGATAATTTGTATAAAGGCATCATTAAGATGGCTTCAGCTTGATCTTCTGTGAACGAGAAAGATTTTATTAAATTTTCTTTCGCGTCCGCTTTATCAGAACTAGCACGAATTGTTTGCACAACTTTATCTAAAATAGAAATAGCCTTAATTAAACCATTAACAATTGATAACCTAGAGGAATATTTATCAAAAAGAAAGTGACTTCTTCGGGTTATAACATCTAACTGATGCTGAATATAACAATCGCAATAACTGAGTAAATCTAGTGTTTTAGGACGGTCATCAACAATGGCCATCATATGAGCGGTATAATTGGTTTTTAACTGAGTTTTGGCCATTAAGTAGGCTAAAATAGCTTCGGGCTTTGCTTCATTTTTCAAATCAATTGCGATACGAATTCCTTCTTTATCACTTTCGTCTCGAACTTCATCAATGCCCGGAATAGTCTTATCATGACGAATTTTATCGATTGATTTAACTAAAACGCTTTTATTAACCTGATAAGGGATTTCGGTGATAATGATTTGTTTTTGACCTTTTTCACCAGTGATAATTTCCGCTTTAGAAGAGATGGTGACCTTACCTTTTCCAAGGCGATAAATATCTTTTAAAGATTCTGATTCATAAATTATCCCACCCGTTGGAAAATCAGGTCCTTTAACAAATGGCAATAGAGAATCAATTGTGCAGTTGGGATGCTTAATTCTATGAATAATCGCCGAAGTGATTTCTCCTAAATTATGAGGAGGAATGGAAGTAGCTATACCTACTGCAATACCTTCGCTACCATTTATAAATAATGCTGGGAAACGAGCAGGAAGAACCGTTGGCTCAAGCTGAGTATCATCAAAAGTAAGCTCCATATCGACTGTATTTTTATCAATGTCGCTTACAAGTTCATTAGCTAAAGAGCTAAGTCTAGCTTCTGTGTAACGGAAAGCAGCTGCTCCATCTCCATCGATAGATCCATTATTTCCCTGGAAATCAATTAAAGGATATCTATAGGCCCAAGGTTGAGACATGTGGACTAGCGCTTCATAAATTGAAGAGTCGCCATGAGGGTGAAATTTACCCATAACGTCACCAACGATGTGGGCGCATTTTTTTGTTGGTTTATCGATAGTATTCCCGGTTTTCCACATATCATAGATAATGCGGCGTTGAACAGGTTTTAAACCATCTCTAGCATCTGGGATTGCTCTATCTTGGATAACATCTTTAGCATAGATGGCATATTTTGATCCCATCAAGGTATCTAAAGTGTCGGTGATGATTTTTTCAAAGATGACTTTTTCTTCTTTCTTCTTTTTCATTTTATTTCACCTTCACTTCCTTCAAAAATGTATCTTCTTCATTGAAGGTGACATTTTCTCTAATCCAGTTCCATCTTAAAGAGCTATCTTTACCCATTAAGGTAGAAATACGTTTTTCTACTAACAAAGGATCATCGATAGTTACGCGGCAAAGAACACGAGTTTCTTTATTCATGGTTGTTTCCGCTAATTGAGCGGGGTTCATTTCACCTAAACCTTTGTACCGATTAATGCCATAACCGTTACCGATTTTTTCCTTAGCTTTTTCTAAATCTTCATCGTTCCAGCAATAAATATGTTTCGATGTATCGCTCTTTTTATAGACCCTATATAAAGGAGGTTGGGCAATATAAACCATTCCTTTTTCGATTAAAGGTTTCATGTAGTTATAAAAGAAAGTTAAAAGAAGCGTTTGGATGTGAGCACCATCAGTGTCAGCATCGGTCATAATAATGATTTTGCCATAATGACTTTCTTCAGGATCAAAATCTTGCCCTACACCCGCTCCAATAGTTTGAATCAAAGTGCTTAATTCAAGATTTTCTACAATGCGTTCCATAGAAACGCTGTCAGTATTTAAAGGTTTGCCTCTAAGAGGAAGAATAGCTTGGTGGAGACGATCGCGCCCACTTTTTGCACTACCTCCAGCGGAATCACCCTCAACAATAAATAGTTCATTGTTTAAATATTCTTTAGACTGAGCACTGGCTAATTTATCGCTAATTATTAAGTCTTGGCTTTTCTTTTTTACACCCCTAGCAGCTTCTCTAGCTTTTCTAGCAGCTTCTCTAGCATCTTTCGATGCCATGCACTTTTTAATTAAATCAATAGCGAAGCCTTTATGCTCATTTAAGTAATAGGTTAGATTTCTTGAAAGGACATCACTAACAACGGATGTTGCTTCTGGTGTACCGAGTTTTCCTTTGGTTTGTCCTTCATATTCAAGTTTATTTTCTGGAACTTTAACGGAAATAACAGCGGTTAAGCCTTCACGAATATCTTGTCCTTCAATAGATTGATTAGAACGGATAACTTCATTGGTAATTGCCCAATCATTTAAAGTTTTTGTTAAAGCAGTTTTAAAACCTGACTCGTGGGTTCCCCCATCAGCGGTACGAACGTCGTTAGCGTAAGAGAAAATATTTTCATTATAATCTTGTAAACACCATTGAAGAGCAACTTCAACAGTAATTCCCGAAGGAGAAGAATCATCAGAAAAATCAATAGCATCTCCTAAATGAGTTTTATTGCTAGTTAAAGATTGAACATATTCATATAATCCACGTTCGGTGTAAAAATCGTGGGAATTGCCGCTAGATTGATCTTTAAGAATGAAATGGACGCCTTTTAAAAGGTAGCTTTTTTCTTCTAAACGATTATAAATTGTGTCCCAATTAAATTTGGTGTTAGGAAATATTTTAGGATCTGGTTTAAATTGAACGCTTGTTCCGTGGCGATTAGTATTTCCGATGATGTGAAGAGGAGTTTCTAAAGCACCGCCATCATGGAAACGTATTTGATAAATTTTTCCTTGTCGATAGATAGTTACTTCGCACCAAGAGCTTAAAGCATTAGTTACTGTCGCACCAACGCCGTGTAAGCCCGCAGACGTTTGATAGACTTTAGAATTAAATTTTCCACCGCTATGAAGGGTTGTAAAAATAAGCTGAACAGCGGGCATTTTAGCTTGAGGATGCATATCTACAGGAATACCACGACCTTCATCTTCAACTAAAACAGAACCATCTTTCATTAAAGTAACGGTAATTTTTTTACCAAAACCATTGACTGCTTCGTCAACAGCATTATCGACTACTTCCCAAACTAAATGATGGAGACCAGTTAGGTTAGTAGAACCGATATACATGCCAGGTCTTTTTCTAACACCTTCTAACTCAGAAAGTATTTCAATTTGATTGGCACTGTATTGATTTTCCGCTTTTAAATATTCATCTTTCGATGATTCGACAATTTCATTGTTTTGTAGGTTCTTTATTTCGCTCATTTTGTTATAGTTTTAACGTTATAAGCAACATTATAGCAAAATGAAGTTGCTTGGAGTAAGGCTATTATTAAATAATAGGCAAGTTGAGGTAAAAAACATGAATCCTGTTGTTGCAAACATCTTATTAGCGCTAATTATCGTTGTTTTTGCTTATCTAGTTGGTGGCATTCCAAACGCAGTGATTGTTGGAAAACTTTTTTATAAAAAAAATCCTTTGAATTTTGGCTCTCATAACTCTGGAGGAACTAATGCCGGGAGAGTTCTCGGCGCTAAAGCAGGAGTAACCGTAATTGTTTTAGATATCATTAAGACTGCCTTTGTTTTTTGGATGTGTTTTCTTATGGTTTTCCTTTGGCCATTTGAAGATCTACCACTTTGGCTTTCAGGAAATGTTTATATCTGGATGTCATTAATTTTTGCTAGCATTGGGCATTGCTATTCTCCATACCTAAAGGGAAAAGGCGGTAAAGCAGTTGCCTGTATGTATGGATCTGTGGGTGGAACTTCCTGGGTCTTATTTCCTTTATGTTTTTTAATATTTGGTATTGTTTTTAAACTTTGTAAGAAGGTTATGAGTAAGGCTTCTATAATCACTGGAGGGATATTAATTTCTCTTGAATGGATTATTGCTATTATTGCTTTTTACTTAGGGGCTTCATTTAATTCTTCTTTTCTCACTTGGACCTTTGGAACAGTAAGTCTTCCTTTATTTGGTTTTGAATCCGCTATAGCAACAACACTTGTCTATTTAGTATTAGTTTTAAGGCACCGCGATAACATAGTTCGTTTAAAGAAAGGGGAAGAGAAACCCCTAAAATGGGAAAAGTAGTATTTTAGTAATAAATTAGTAGTTTCAAAATTATTGTGGATAAGTTAATTGTAAAGAAAATAATATAATAATTCATAGTTCTAATCTATGTTTTTGATTGACAAAAAAATAAATTCACATTAATTTTTAACTAAAATTGTCAAGAAGTTGTTAATCAAAAAAATATGTCTTAAATTGGTATTAAAACCACCACTACTTAAGCTAAAAAAATTTAATTATTTGTGACGCAATTTCAAAGGAAATAATGTCTTATATTTCCTTATTTTTTAGCTCCGTTTTTCCAAAACATTTATTCTAGCCCAGGAAACGGAGCATAAAAAAAGGCGCCTTTATTAGGCGCCAAATTGTTCTTTATTAATAATCTCTAATTAGTTATTTTTCATTTTGTTCATGACTGCTCTAATTTGAGCTTCAGAAGGTTTTCTGCCCATCTGCATGAACATAGCTCTAATAGCGGCTTCGCTAATTGGAGGATTCTTCTTCATTTCTCTTTTAATGAGAGCTCTTGCACCGAAGAAACCACCCGCTAAACCAACAATTAAAGCTAAGACTAGATAGAGAATAAATTGCCAGACTTCAATAGTCATAGAAATTACGCTCTCTTATCGTATTTACCAGTAGTAGTATCTACTAAGACTTTTTCGCCCTTTTCAATAAAAAGAGGAATACGGATTTTTAAACCAGTTTCTAAAGTTGCATCTTTAGATCCACCATTGGTGACAGTATCACCACGGACACCTGGTTCGCAATCAACGACTTCTAAAGCGACTTTGGAAGGAAGTTCAATTCCTAAGACTTCGTCATCATAGCAAGCAATGGTAACTTCACCATTTGGAGCTAAATAAGGGATTTGATTTTCTAATCCAACTTTTGGAAGCTCGATTTGTTCGTAGGTTTTTGGATCCATGAAGACAAGAGTTTCTCCACCATCATAAAGATAATTCATGACTTTCTTGGTGATAGAAACTTGTTGGACATCATATCCACTGTTTCTGCTAAGTTCAGTAATAGCACCAGTGCGAACATTGCGCACTTTAACTTTGGCGACCATTTTCCGCATAGCGGTTTTGTTTAAGAGGATGTCAATTACTTGATAAAGAGTATTTTCATCTTCGAAGTAGTTGCCAGGACGTAATTCTGTAACGTTCATTTTATTTCTCCTTTGTTTACTTCAATACGGCGATAATGATATTACAAAAGATGCTTATTCGCTAGTCTTTAGACTAGTTATAGTTTATTTTTGTAACAAATTGATAAAATATGGGTTAAAAGATAGTTCTTCTTTTATTGTTGATGCTTCTCCATGACCTGGATAAATTTTGGTATTTGGAGGCAAGGAAGCAAGTTTCTTTAAGGATGATTGAATTGTTTTGTCACTTCCGGTTGGCAAATCCGTTCTCCCAATACTTAAATGAAAAAGAGTATCGCCGGAGATCAAGACATTTTCTTTTTCAAAATAGTAGCAAACGCTACCGATGGTATGAAAAGGTGTGGCTATAACTTTTATTGTATAGGGTGAGAAACAGAGTTCGTCTCCATCGTTTAATGCATTAATTTCTATATCAGAAGGTAAATGATAAGCGCTTCCTAAAAAGGAAAAAGAAAGATTCTTTCGAGGATTATCTAGTACTTTTATTTCTTTGAAGTGCAAATAAAGTGGCGCTTTTATGGAGCTTTCATCTAATGAGCAAACATGGTCTATGTGGGCATGAGTTAGGAAATAAGCCAGAACTTTACCTTGATGATGTTTCTCTAAATATGAGCGTAATGGATTACCACTCGGGACAAAACCTGGATCAAAAACTAGAGCAGGTTCATTTTCCTTACCAATAACATACGTATTAGCGGATAAAGAAGGATAGAAATTTAATTTCACTATATCCATAAAATAAAAAATAAGGCCTTAGCCTTATTTGCATTCTTTATGAAGCGTTTCTTTTTTGCAACGTTTGCAATATTTTTTGATTTCCATCTTATTTGGATGGGTCTTCTTATTGCGGGTTGTGATGTAATTGTGTTCTTTGCACTCAGTGCAAGCTAGGATAACTTGATCGCGTTTACTATTGGCCATGGTAATTCACTCTTCTTTCTTTGCGGGTTTGAATATACCACAGCTTTAACCTTTTGAGAAGAAAAAAGTGCTTTTTCTCGCATTTCCCCTAATTTATAGTTTCAGATTTGGCATTTATAATGATAAATACTAAAATAAATCGATGAATGCACGAGAAAAAACTAAGTCAATTAAAGTAGGCAATGTCCAAATTGGTAATTCTAATGAAGTCATTATTCAATCGATGGCCAATAAAAAAACATCGCAAGTAGATGATGTTTTAAAGCAAATCCAAGAGGTTAGTACTTTTGGCAGCAAGATTATGCGCTTATCGGTACTTGATGAAGATGATGCACGCGCTTTTTCTTTAATAAAAAAGAAAAGCCCTTTACCTTTAGTTGCCGATATCCATATGGATTATCGTTTAGCAATTTTAGCTTTAGAAAATGGCGCTGATGCTATTCGTATTAATCCGGGAAATATCGGTTCTATAGAAAATATTAAAAAAGTTGTTAGTTCTGCTAAGAAATATCATGCACCGATAAGAATAGGTGTTAATGGCGGTTCTTTAGATAAAGAAATATATGAAGGAAAAGAAACCATTAAGGCCTCTTATTTATTTGAAAGCGCAAAAAAACACGTTGCTCTGCTCGAGAATTTAGGCTTTTTTGATATTGTTATTTCTCTTAAAGGAAGTGACGCTTTAGAAACTATTGAGGCATATCGCTTAGCCTCTTCTTATTTCCCTTATCCTTTACATCTAGGAGTTACTGAGGCCGGGCCGATGGAAGTATCTTTGCTTAGAAGCGCTGCTGCTTTATCACCATTACTTTTAGAAGGAATTGGAGATACTATCCGTATATCGCTTAGCGAAGAACCATTTGAAGAGGCTAAAGCGGCTTCTAGACTTCTTCATGACTTGCGGTTAAACCTTAATTGGCCCACTTTTATTTCTTGTCCGACATGCGGAAGAACGCAAGTAAATTTAATTCCTCTTGCTAAAAAAGTAATGAATTATTTAGAGACCCACCATATTTTTAAAACTGTCGCTATTATGGGATGTGTGGTCAATGGGCCAGGAGAAGCTAAGCACGCGGATATTGGAGCGGCGGGTGGAAAAGGTTATTGGGCAATCTTTAAGAAAGGCGTAGTTATAAAAACTGTATCAGAAGCCGACGTCTATAATACGTTGATTGAAGAAATTCAAAAATTATAAAAATTAAAGAAATTAATAGTTATCGCTATCTTTTTTCTTAGCTAAATTCTTTCTGATTGCTTGTTGAATAGCTTTTTTCCGATATTTTTTCTTAACTTTTTCAATTGCGAATTGACGTTTCTTTTTATACATTGGCTCAATTCGCTTTGGACGAGAAAGCGCTTTAGCAATTTTAATCTCTTTAATTTCTTCTTCTGGAAGTTCTCTCTTTTTGGTTAGTTTAGTTTTTTCTTTTAAACCAACTGGATCTTCTTTTAAGCTATCTTTAGAAAGCACAAAGAAATCAAAAGGGGTGCCAGCTTCCACTAATAAGGTTGGTAATTTTAAAGAGTCCGAATTATAGAAAACCCAAGAATCTCCTTTTTTACCAAAACGACCACTTCTTCCAGCTCGATGATAATAGAATTCTAAATCTGATGGTAAATCGATAGAAATAACGTCGGAAACATCAGGAATATCAATTCCTCTAGAAAGGAGATCGCTAGATACAATTACTGAATATTTGTTCTTTTTTATTTCTCTTAAAGCTTTTTTTCGACTTCTATCATCAAGCGCTCCGCTATAGTAAAGGCAGGGAATGCCGTTTTCTTTTAAACCTTTAGCGATTTGTCCTACTTTTTCGACTGTGGAGGCAAAGACGATGGCTAAATATGGACGTCTAATTTCTAAAAATTTAATGAGGGCATTTAATTCGCCTATATGTTTAATGTTAATCAAATGGTGTGAGACATTAACTGAGGTTTCGGTATTCTCGCTTTCAAATTTAAAATCGGTATTAACAAATTTATTAAGTTCATCTCGAAGATTTTGTTTTAAAGTTGCACTAAATACTGAAACTATCGGCTGCTTAGTAGCTTTATAAATCGCTTCAATGTCTTCAAAAAAGCCCATATCCATTAACATGTCGGATTCGTCTAATACTAAGAAGCGAGCCCCGTATGGATTATAGGAAGCTCTAGTTATAAGAAGATCTTTTAACCTTCCAGGCGTACCAATAATAATTTGAGGAGGAACTTTTTTTCCTTCTTCGTTATCGCTAACATCACTTTCTGATGTAAATAAACGAATTCTCAAAGTAGGATAAAAACGTTCAAAAGCTCTAGCAAATTCATATATTTGTCTTGCTAATTCTCTAGTTGGGGCAATGATTATTGCTTGAGGGCGAGCTAAATGTTTATCTATTTTCTCGATGATAGGAACTAAATAAGCATGTGTTTTGCCACTTCCCGTCTCACTTTGTGCTAAAACGCTTTCTCCCCTAAGTAGTTTTGGAATAACAGCTTCCTGAACTTTTGAGGGGTTGATATAGCCTAATTTATTTAAGGCATTAACCATTTCTTTTGATAAATTAAATCCGCTAAAACTCATGGCAAAATTATAAAAGAAAATAGTGAGAGTTCCTAACGAATGTTTAATAATAATTTTATGGAAGTGATTCTTGGCTATCCTATAGGTTTTTGTGAAGGGGTTAAAAGAGCTTTTAAAATTGCGGAAAAAGCTAGAAATGAGAATCCTAATAAAGACATATATCTGCTTGGTTCTTTAGTTCATAACGAAAAAGTTATTAGAGATCTCGAGTTAGAAGGCTTCCACTTAATCTCTTTTCAGGGAAAAGAACTTGAAAAGGCAATTTGTACACTTTCAAAAGGAAGTGTTGTTATTTTTAGTGCCCACGGACACCCATCCTTTCTAGAAGATTTAGCCAAAGAAAGAGATTTAATTATTTACGATGCTACCTGTTCTTTTGTCAAATATAATGAATCTTTAATTAAAGAAGCCATCTCTCAGAATAAAGAAGTTATTTATATCGGCGTTAAAGGACACGCAGAAAGCGAAGCGGCTTTATCAATTTCCGACAAAGTTCATTTAATTACAAAAGAAGGTTTTTTGTCATTTCCTTCAATAGATTCAGATATATTAGTCGTTTCTCAAACAACGATGTCTAGTGAGGATTTACTAAATTCCAAAAAGCTAATTAAGGAAAAATTCCCTTTAGCGAAATTCGCTTCTAGGCGGTGCTTAGATGCTTCTAGACGCCAAGAATCTGCTTTATTAGTGCCTATAAATACTGATTTAATTATTGTTCTAGGAAGCAAGACTAGCAATAATTCTCAAAAATTAAGAGAAAATGTTAAGAAAAAATATCCCAATATTCCTTCTTTTTTAGTTCTTTCTCCTGAGGAAGTGCCTTTAGAAATATTAAAAAATAGTAAAAAATGCTATTTGCTATCAGGGGCATCGACTTCTATGAAAGACGTTTTAGAGACTAAAGGTTATTTAGAATCGTTAGTGATTAAATAAGGTACTCTTTCGTGATTTATAGATTTAATAGTTAAAGATTGGTCAATATTTAGTAGTATTTTAGTCATACCTTCCATAAATATTGATTCGATTTCGTGTGGTAAATCTAAATAATTGTAATGAGATAGTATAATTTCCCTTCTTACGTGATGAGGACAATCGCCTGATATATAAATATCATAGCCTTCTTCTAAAGCCCTAGTAAATTCTCTTGATCCTCCGCCACCAATTATGGCCACTGTTTTAATTAGCTTTTTCCCTTCTGCTATTAATGTTCCATAATCAGCGTTTAAGCATTTTAAAGCATAATGAGCAAATTCTTGAATCGGCATCGCTTTTTCTAAGGAGCCACCGCGTGCCATATTTTCCGATATTAAGGGGTGGATATTTTGTAAATTAAGTTTCTTAGCTAATAAATCATTCATGCCACCTTTAGCTCTATCAAAATTTGTGTGATAACTTGTTAAAGGAATATGAGCTTCTCTTAAAGCTAGGTAACAACATTCCCTCTCTTTGTTATTAGCTAAAATTTCTTTCTTATTTCCAAAGAAGAAAGGGTGATGAGTGATGATTAAATCTGGCTTAAAAGATAGAGCTTCTTTCAAGATACTCTCATCAAAATCTAAGCAAAGAAGGATTCTATTGGTTTCTGCTTTATATGGCGGAACCATTAAGCCAACAAAATCGAAGCTATCTTTTTCTCTTTTAGGAAAATAGGAGGCTAGTTTACGAATTAAAGATTTAGTTTTCATTGATTATTCCTCGCATTTCTTTAATATCTTCAGATATTTTATTTCTTTTTGGATCGCTAGGAGGAATTAAAGAAAGTATGGCTTCTTTTTCTTTAATTTCTTTCATTAAATAAGAAAAATATTTTTTATTTTTTTCTTTAATTAATAATGGGCCATACTTTTTTTCTAAATTAGTGTATCGTGGATTAGTTTCCCCTTTTATCCATAGACCCGTTTCATAAGCTATTCCTTTTTCGATTAAAAAATCGCTTTTTTCTAAGTGATACCCAATTTCTTCTAAAAAAGAGATTATTAATTCTTTTTGTGTGTGAGCATCAATAATAATTTTTCGAATATTATTTAATTTTACTTTATCTTTGCTGAGTATTTTACAAATTAATGGACCACCTATACCCGCTAAAAGAAGGGTGTTAATCTTATTTGGTATTTTTTCAATTCCATCAGAAAGAGAAGGCTCAATGCTATAAGGCGTTGCTAAGATAGCTTTCTTCATTCTTGTATAGGGACCAATTTTATTTTCTACAGCGAAAGCATAATCAATTTTATTTTGAGCAAAAGCCTTTATAGGAATTAAACAGTGATCTGAGCCAATATCGGCAATAACATCACCTTTTTCAATATATGAAAGAAGAATCTCTAGTCTATCGGATAGTTTCTTCATTTAAGCATTCCTTTGCGCATTTTTAAGAGTGCTTTTTCTCTTATTTGTCGAATTCTCTCTCGGCTAACTCCAAAAGAACGCCCGATTTCTTCTAAACTTTCAGCTTCTTTACCATTTAGTCCAAAATAACGGGCAATAACTTCTTTTTCTCGGGGAGTAAGTTCGGTAAGAGCTCTAGAAACTGCCTCTTTATCGTCTTCTTCTTCAATTTCTCGCTCTACATCTTCTTCGTTATTATCAGGTATAAAAGAGGAAAAATCATCTCCGTCATCCCCTACTGGAGCATCCATAGAAACAGTTTTTAAAGGCAAAGTTAATAAATTATTGATTTGTTCTTCAGAAAAAGAAGTCTTTTTAGCAAGTTCTTCAATGGTTGGCGCTCTTGAAAGGGTATTAGCAAGCTCATCATAGGCTGTTTGTAATTTTTTATAGCTATCCAAAGTATGGGCAGGAATGCGAATCATACGAGAATTGTTATTTAAAGCTTCTAACATGGCTTGTCTAATCCACCAATAAGCGTAAGTTGAAAATTGATAACCTTTATCAGGATCAAATTTAAGTGCAGCTTTCTCTAAACCAATGTTACCTTCTTGAATTAAATCAATTAGAGGCAAAGTTTTGTTAGCAGCATATTGTTTGGCAATCGATACAACAAGTCTTAAATTGGAAAGAATAATAGAATTTTTAGCGTTTATAGCCTCATCTAATGATTTAGATAATTTCTTCTCTTCGTCGCTATTATTACTCTTTTTAGCTTCCTTTAGAGCTTTTTTAAGAGGTTCAATTTCCTTTGCCTTTCTAGCAAAAGAAGCGATTTCTTCTTGGGTTAATAAAGGGTATTGCCCCATTTGGGATAAGTAAAGCTTAAGAGAACTAGAATTACTAGCTTCTTTAACGGTTATTTCATTTTCATCTAGAACATGAACCCCTACTTTAGTAAGACGAGAAAAAATTTCTCCTATTTCTTTTTCATTAAGTTCAAATGGTAATAAAACATCGAAAAGCTCATTTTCAGGCAATGAATTTCCTTTTTCTTTAACTAAGAGAAGTGCTCGATTATAAGCGTTTTCAATTTTATTTTTTATTTCTCTCACTTATCTCTCCCGTGGGTATCTGGACCATTAAAGTAGATAGTATCGCGATAATCGCCGAGTTTTTTAGCTCTTGTTGGGTGACGTAATTTTCTAATGGCTTTAGCTTCAATTTGTCTAATACGCTCTCTAGTGACGCCAAATTCTTTTCCGACTTCTTCAAGAGTTCTAGGACGATTATCATCTAAGCCGTATCTTAAACGTAAAACCCGTTCTTCTCTATCAGTTAAATCTTTCATGATTTCATATAATTCATCTCTAAGAAGAGCTTTTGTGGTGAATTCTTCAGGGGATTGGGCGTCTTTATCTTCAATAAAATCGCCTAAATGTGAATCATCTTCTTCACCAATTGGAGTTTCTAAAGAAACTGGTTCTAAGGCAATTCGTTGAATTTCTCGGATTCTTTCTGGAGAAAGAGTTCCATCCATTTTAGCGCTAATTTCTTCGGCACTAGGATCACGACCTAATTCTTGAACTAATTGTCGTTGAACTCTAGTCATTTTGTTTATGGTTTCCACCATATGAACAGGAATTCTAATGGTTCTAGCTTGGTCTGCAATAGCTCTGGTTATAGCTTGTCTAATCCACCAAGTAGCATAGGTTGAGAATTTAAAACCTTTGGTATAATCAAATTTTTCAACAGCTTTAATTAAACCCATATTGCCTTCTTGAATTAAATCAAGGAAATGCATGCCTCTACCAACATAATGTTTGGCAATAGAAATAACTAAACGAAGATTAGCAGTTATTAGTTGGTCTTTTGCATTCTTTCCATCAGCAACAGTATATTGAAGCTCTCTAATTGCTTTTTCATCGCCTTTAGCTTGAGCCTTAGTTAAAGCAACGGAGGCCTCTTCCCCAGCAACGATGCGTTTTGCTAAATCAATTTCTTTCGAAGCATTTAATAGATCGACTTTGCCAATTTCTTTAAGGTACATTTTGACAGAGTCATTAACTTTGACTTCGCCGGATTGAATTTTGGAGAATTCATCAATATCTGAAAATTCATCTTTTTCAGCGTTATCATCGTCATCTAAATCATCTTCATCTTCTCCGCCCTTAAGTAAGTCTGCTTCTGAAGGTCCATCTTCTAAAGAAACTTCTTCATCTTCATCGGTTTCAATCTTGATGTTATTTTCTTTAAAATAATCAATGATTCCATCTAAATCATCTTCGCTTAAATCATATTTACTTGTAGCATCCATAATTTCTTCTTGAGAAAGGGTGCTATCGTGAGATTTCGCTTTTTTTAGCAAAGTTTTCTTAACTTTTTCTAAAGTAGCGATTAAATCGTCATCTTCTTCTTCTGAAAAATAGTCAAAAGTAGGTTCTTCTGTTTTAACTTTCTTTGTCTTTTTTTCTTTCTTTTCAACAGTTTCAGTTTTTTTCTTAGCCATGGGGTGCTTTTCCTTTCTATTTCTCTGCTTTCTTCTTTAGACGTTCGCGTCTTTTTTGAGCGTAAGCCTCAAGTATTTTCTTTTGTTCATCAAGAGAATTGCTCGTTAATTCCTCTTTCAATTTTTGTTTTTCGTAAATTTTATTTTTTTCTTCTCCAATTGCTTTCGCGCAATTTTTTAATTGTTTTATTGAGCAAGAAGGATGATAAGTGTCATTGGCAACTTCATTTAGGGTTAATAGTAGGCCATCTTTATCGTTCTCTTCGCTAGTTTCTATATCACCTATTAAGAGAGGTAAGGAGATATTGTTATCTCGATTTTCGGCATAGTCGAGAATGTAATTGGCTAGTTCATTAAAGGCTTTATTGGTGAAGTTATCGATATTCTTTTTATAGAAATCAATGGCTTCGGGGTAATAAAGCATATAGAAGAGAGTTTCTCTTTCTGCTTTCCATAATCGTTTTTTGAAACGTTTATCTGGATTTAAGGATTGTTCGTCAAATTCAGCAGTATATTCAATCTCTTCTTCGGTTTTTTCTCCGATATTAGCTTTATTTATTTCATCTCTAATGGCTTCTTTTTCGTAACCAGTTGCCTTAGCTAATTTAATGATGGTATTTTCTCTATCAATTCCTGGTTTCATTGCTCTTAATTGAGGAATGAAATAATGCATTACTTTATTTTTATCAGTTGGCGAATCTAAATGCTTAACATTCGTGTAATAGTTAAGTTGAAAAGAGAATGAATCGACTAAATTATTCATCATCTCTCTTACCCTCTCTGGTCCATCGTCTTGATAAATATCGTCAGGATCACGCAAATCACCGGGATTAGAAACAATTCTAAAGGGAAGGGAAGCTTTGTTTAATTGAGAAATAATTTTCATCATCCCTTCTTGTCCAGCGTTATCGCCATCTAGAGAAAGACGGATTTCTACCCCTAATTGTCTAAGCAAGGAAATTTGATATGAAGTTAAAGCTGTTCCCATTAAAGCAATCGCGCTATTAAAGCCTGCTTTATTTAAGGCGATTACATCCATAAAACCTTCTAACAAATAGATGTAACCATCGCGTTTTGCACTTTCTTTTGCGTGATAATAGTTATAAAGCAAATTACCTTTTTTAAAGATAATAGTTTCGGGAGAATTAACATATTTTGGAGCATCATCATTGGAAGTTAATTTTCTTGCGCTAAAACCGACGACTTGACCTTTTTGATCGAGTAAAGGGAAAATGACTCTTCCAGCATTTGAATCAGAAGAGCCATTTAAAGAAATTTTAGCTATTCCGATTTCATCGATAGATTTTAAAGAATGACCTTTTCTTTGAAGATATTCTACGGTCTTCTTGCCATCTAAAAGAGCGTAGCCAATTTGATATTTTTGAATAGCTTCTTCATCAATTGAACGCTTTTTTAAATATTCTCTTGCCCTCTCGCCTTCAGGAGTACTTAAAGCATATTGATAAAATTTGTTTAAATCATTTATACATGAATAAAGTGCAGTAATATGAGGGTCTTTCTTTTCTTCATAAAGTCCTTCATTTAATCTTTTATCCTCGATTCCCATTATTTCTGCTACTTTTCTTAAAGCGGCCATAAAAGGAATGTGCTCATGTTGTTCCACAAAAGAAATGGCATTTCCGCCAACTCCACATGTAAAGCAACGGAAAATTTGTTTCTCTTTAGAAATGCTCAACGACGGATGATGGTCATCATGAAAAGGACAAATTGCTGTATACCCATTGCCTTTCTTTATAACGGGAATGTATGCCGAAATAACGGTAACTATGTCCGTTTGAGAAAGAATTGTATCAACTAAATTTCTAATATCGGCCACTTATTTCCCTCTAATAAAAGATTTTTTCATTAATATAAGGAATAACATCTTTAATTGGTAAACGAATTTGCTCCATTGTATCACGGTTTCTAATGGTTACGGTGTCATCCTGTAAAGTTGTAAAATCAACCGTTAAGCAGAATGGGGTTCCTATTTCATCTTGTCTACGGTAGCGTTTTCCAATAGAACCAGTGACATCATAATTGACCATAAAATGAGGATTTAATAAAGAAAGAACTTCTTTAGCTTTATCTTCTAATTTTTTACTCAATGGTAAAATGGCCACTTTATAAGGAGCAAGAGCAGGAATTAAATGCATAATAATTCTCGTATCCCCACCCTCTAAAGTTTCTTCGTCGTAAGCATCAACCATGGTCATTAGCATTAATCTATCTAAGCCCATTGATGGTTCAATAACATAAGGTAGATAACGAGTATTGGTATCAGGGTCAAAATAAGTTAAATCCTCTTTGCTATATTCTTGATGGCGTTTTAAATCATAATCAGTTCTATCTGCGACACCTAAAATTTCTCCCCAACCAATATTAGGGAAATCGTATTCGACATCGGTAGTTGCCTTAGAATAAAAGGCTAATTCTGCTAGTTCATGATCTCTAAAACGGAGATTTTCCGCTTTCGGACCTAAAGATTCAACGAATTTTAAACAGTAATCTTTCCAGTAAGCAAACCATTCTAGATCAGTATTCGGTTTGCAGAAGAATTCCATTTCCATTTGTTCAAATTCTCTAGTACGGAAAATGAAATTTCCGGGAGTGATTTCATTACGGAAGCTTTTTCCAGCATTACAAATACCAAAAGGTAATTTTTTTCTTAAAGAACGTTGAACATTTTTAAAATTGGTAAAGACGCCTTGAGCGGTTTCAGGACGTAAATATACTAATGAAGAACTATCTTCTGTGACGCCAATATGGGTTTTGAACATCATATTGAATTTACGAATTGGCGTAAAATTACTTTTTCCGCATTCTGGGCAGACCATTTTGTGACTGGCAATGAAAGCATCCATATCTTCAAAGGTCATTGCGTCTGTATCCACGTCAGGATATTCACTTTTAATTAATTGATCGGCTCTATGACGGGCTTTGCAAGATTTGCAATCCACCATCGGATCGTTAAAGGTAGAAACGTGCCCTGTTGCTTCCCAAACTTTTGGATTCATCAAGATGGCGGCATCTAAACCGACATTGGTTGGTGATTCTTGAACGAATCTTTTCCACCAGCAACCTTTAATATTCTTTTTTAATTCTGCCCCTAATGGCCCATAATCCCAGGTGTTAGATAAACCGCCATAAATGGCGCTTCCTGGATAAACATAGCCAGTTTGAATCAAATGCGAAGTAATTTTGTCAAACGTAAACTTAGAAGCCATAATAAAAAATTCCTCTCAAATAATACACGTCATTTTAAGTTTAATCCAAGTACTGTCAACCCACTATAAGAGAACTCAAAGTACCGATATTAACTGGCTAGATTTTAATTTTAATGTTGAAATATTCTCTAAATAAATTATGAGATCTTGTAGGATTTTTTTAGCCTTATTTTTAGGAAATGAAACTGTGCCTACTTTCTCTAAAGGGCAGAGAAAAATATAACGAATTATTTTAAGTGTTTCGCTATCTCTAATCTCTTCTTTATCTTTAATATCATTTTTACAAATAAATCCACCATCAAAGTAATTAATTCCTGAGATATCCATTTTACAATTGCAACGGATGCAAGAAGAAACATTTAATCCATAACCAGCCTTTTTTAATAAATAAGCAAAATATAGTAAAGAAGCGCTTATTGGATCGTAATTATTAGATAATACAGTTAATATTTGTTTTAAAAATGGATAGATATCACTGCCATCCTCTTTATTTATTAAAGTTTTATTTAACTCAGAAATTAGAGAATAGGCCACCATTTTTGGATAATTATTTTCTAGAGGTATAGCCTTTTTCACTAAACCTTCTTTTAAATAAAGATAGCCATTATTATTTTCTTCGATTAAAAACTCACTCTCTGAAAGCAAAGAAAGTGAAGCTATATTCTTACTTTTTTTATTTTTAACTCCTTTAGCTAAGAAAGATAAAAATCCCTCATTAGTTAATATCTCTACCATTTGGTCTTTGTCTTTATATGGCGAAATACGAGTTACAATGCCATTTGTTCTAAAGGTCTTTTTTATTGCTCCCATAGCCCAATTTTAATAACTTTTTTGGATCATCACGCCAATTTTCAATAACTTCAACATTAGCGTATAAGGAAACATATGTATGCCACATGCTTTGAAGTTCTTTTCTTGTCCTCATGGAGATTTTCTTAATCATTTCTCCACCTTTGCCAATAACAATTCCTTTTTGTGATCCTTTAGAAACAATGATTCGTGCTTCAATTTCAATACTTCCATCCTTATTTTCTTTATAGGACTTAATAATTGTCGCAGAATCATGAGGAACTTCTTCTTTTAAGAAATGCAATAAACTTTCGCGAAGCACTTCTTTAGCCATAAATGGACGGTCTTTATTTGTGATAACTTCTGATGAATAAAATGGTAATCCTTCAGGTAAGACTTCTTTTAAACGATTTTTCAAATCTTTTAAGCCAAAGTTTTTTAAAGCACTAATTTCGATGATTTCCCAGTTTGGAGCACTTTCTTTAAAATGCTTTTTAACTTCTTCCATTCTAGTTACGTCACATTCATCTATTTTGTTTAATAACAAAAAACGAGGTGTCTCATTCTTTATAGAACGAAGAAAGGAATCATCGCTTTCAAAATCAGTTGAATAAGAATCAATTAGATAACAAACTGCGTCAACATCCGATAAGGCACGTCTAGCTTGCTTATACATTGTTTTATAAATGGCTTCTTCGCCAAGAAATAACCCTGGTGTATCACAAAAAACTATTTGTAAATCTTTCTCATTATAAATACCTAAGATATCATCTCGAGTAGTTTGTGATTTTGGCGACACAATCGATACTTTTTTGGATAAAATAGCGTTAAGAAGAGTACTTTTACCTGCATTAGGGCGACCTAATAGCGTTACAAAACCGGTTTTCATAAACCCTCCCCTTGGAACGCAAAAGGAAGAAGCTCTTCAATTGTTGTTGAACGAATATCTCCCTTTGTATTAGCTAATAAAATGATTCCATTTTCAGGGAATAGTTCGCTAATAACTTGTCGACAATAGCCACACGGAGAGGCTACTTCATCAGTATTGGTTATAATTGCTAAAGCTTTGAAATCTTCTTTGCTTTTTCCTTCCATCATTGCGTGATAGATTGCGTTCCTTTCTGCGCAAATTCCACAAGGATAAGAACTATTTTCAACATTTGCACCTAAATATACCGATCCATCATGACATAATATAGCGGCACCGACTGGAAAATTAGAATAAGGAGAATAAGAAAGCGACATAGCTTCTTTTGCTCTATCGACTAATTCAAGTTCAGAAATCATCTTATTTTCCTCCTAAGATTTTATCTTGTAAGGAGAACATTATTGTCTCCTCTTCTTTTGTTTGGTGGTCGTAGCCTAATAAATGAAGAAGGCCGTGAATAAAGAGAAAAGATAATTCCCTTTCTAAAGAGTTGCCAATACTTAAAGCTTGGCGTTTTGCTTGAGGAAGACAAATTAAAATTTCTCCAAGCATTCTTAGAGTTTTCGGATCTTTAATTTGATGACTTTCTTCTTTGTCATCATTAAAAGCGAAACTAATAACATCAGTTACGCGGTCTATATTCCGATAATCGCGATTAATTTCCTGAATAGTTTCATCATCAGTTAAAGAAACATCAACTTCATAATTTGTTTTTACTTTAAGTAATTTAAAAGTTTTTTCTGCTAAATCTTTGTAAGTGACAGCCAAAGTGTCATATTCTTTTTCAAAAGGATTATCAAATAATAATTCCATAGCGCTACTTTACCATAAATTAGGCTTAAAGTAGAGGATATCGCTATTATTTAGTTAATAAAATGAGCTAAAAAGTAAGCCTCTTCTTTTTCAAATAGCGATTTTTTACCATATGAGCCATTGAAGAAGGAATTAAAAGCTTCGTGAAAAGAGATTAAAACAAAGACTCCAAATAAATAATAATTTAATTCAAAGCGGTTATTAAATAATGGAGGTAAGAGCGAAATAGCAAGTATCCAAGCGATTTTAATCACATTTTCATATTGCAAAATGGTATATAGTTTTTCGCCATCTAAGGCGATTTTCTTTATCGAAAATTCTAAACTCGTACCATTGATTCCACCTCTTTTTAAAAGATCATATTCTGCTTTTTCAAGTTGTTTTTCTTTTTGTTTTAATGGTTTAAAGAAAAATATTAAGGAAACAATCTCAAAAATTAATAAAGTGCCTACAGATATTAAATAAGAAGGATCGTTATAACCGAATAAAAAAACAAGCAAAAAGATAGCAATTAAGCCTTCATATATGCTTTTGTAGCGCTTAAAAAAGAGAGTTTTGAAAGAATAATAATGTTTATAGTTTTCTTCTAAAGATGGATTATCAATTCTCCTTAAAGGAACTATTTCTTTTAGATATTTATTATCAAATTTCTTCATATAAAATCGGTAAAAGAGACTATTAGAGATTAAAGAAAGACCAAATAAGGCAAAGAAGATAATCGTAAAGAGAGGCATTTTGCCTTCCCTACCATCCATAAAATAAAAAGCACCTAAAAGAGAAAGACTGCTGATTAGCGAAATAAGAATGGCAAGAATATGAAAATAAAGAGAGAAAAATTTTATTTTTTTAAATGGAGAACGCTTCTTTTCAATCTTTTTCCCTTCTCCGAAAGTCCCCTCCCACAAGGAAAGTAATTCTTCGTTATTAAAAATTATTTTTCCTTCCTCAGGATCATAGATATAGTGTTTATTACGCTTCCTTTTTAAATAATAAACTAAATGCTTTTTTCCTTCTTTCTCAAAGAGTAAAAGCAAAGGGAAAGTTTTATTTTCTAATATGGCTTCTTTGTTACTTACTTTTTTCCAAGTTAAAGCAACACCTTCCTCTAAAGCTATTTTTCTTAGGCCTTCTAGTGAAAGGTCTTGTTTATTTCTAATTTGATAATAAGAATAATTTTTATCTCCTTGAAGATGAACAAGAAGCATTTTTAATGAGGCTAAGCCACATCCGTTTTTAAAAGAAGAATAAATAAGTTTTTCCATCACTATGCTATAGGGTGAAAAAATTAAAAATGGGGAAAATAAAAAGACCTGGTTTCCAGGCCTTGATATTAGAATTTCTTACGACGAGCTAATTCACTCTTCATCTTACGACGGAGAGCGGTTTTAAGGAAGAATTCACGTTTACGAGATTCTAGAAGAATTCCGCTTTTATTAACGCTTCTTTTGAAGCGGCGTAAGCCTTCGTCGAGGGATTCTCCTTCACGAAGAACTGTTTTTACAGCCATTAACTTCACCTTCTTTCCTTAGGGCTAGCAATATTTTAGAGATTTCTTTTAGTAATACAAGAAAAAGCGCAATTTTAAGCTAAATTCTATCTAATTTTTAGAAGATCTTCTAAAATGGCAACGCTATTTGATGAACCAATTCTTGTGGCGCCAGCTTTGATCATTTGTTGGAAATCTGTAGCAGTTTTAATTCCGCCAGCAGCTTTAATGCAAATTTTGCCACCTACTGCTTTCTTCATTAAAGCTACATCGCTTGCTTTAGCGCCACTTTTAGAAAATCCGGTTGAGGTTTTAACGAAGTCCGCACCACCCTTTAAACAAGCCACTGAACAGAAATAAATTTCTTCTTCAGTTAAAAGACAGTTTTCCAAAATTACTTTTAGAACCTTATTTCCAATACCTTTTTTAATAAGTCTTACTTCTCTTTCGATATAGTCAAAATCATGGCTCTTAGCCATAGAAATGTTTTGAACCATATCAATTTCATCAGCACCATTATTGACGGCGTCAATTGCTTCTTTTCGTTTAATCGCGGGAGTGTTTTGCCCTAAAGGGAAACCCACAACTGTAGTAATCTTTACGTCACTTCCTTCTAATAATTTCTTAGCAATTGGCACATAGAAAGGATTAACGCAAACGCTCATAAAACCATATTTTTTGGCTTCTAAACATAATTTTTTAATATCTTCTCTAGAAGCATCAGCTTTTAGATTAGTGTGGTCGAAATATTTAGCGAACTTCATTTTTTTATCCTCTTTGCGGCTTATTATACCTTATTTTAATAATAAAAGAAAAATCGCCACTTCTAAGTGGCGATGAATTCTTATTTTTCTTCTTTCTTAAGATGAAGAATATCTTTTCCATCATAGAAGCCGCATTCTGGGCAAACATGGTGGCTGCGGATGCTAGCTCCGCAATGAGGGCAAGAGATAAGGCCAGTCACGCTTAATTTGAAATGGGTGCGACGGAGCCTTTTCGCGGTCTTGCTCGTTCTTCTTTGAGGGACTGCCATAATTTCTTTTTCCTTTCGTTCCTGGAAAATTATATATAAAAGAAGTTAGAAGACAAGTCTATTTTATACAATGTCAAAATTGAGAATGAAATATGCGATAAATACTAGTCAGCTTTTGTTAATTCGTTATAAATAATATTTTTAAATTGACCTTCTAAAGAGACATTTGAAGGAGTTTTAACCAGAAGGTAATTTTTTGTGTGGCCATAAGCGAATTTATTCTTCTTGTCAAAAGATTCGAATAGGACTTCTAATTCTTCACCATAGAAAGATTTTTCATATTGGTCTCTAAGTTCCTTTGATAAAGAGAGTAATTCTTGAACGCGTTTTTCTTTTATAGAAGAATCTATTTCTTTTAAGGAAGCAGCATAAGTTCCTTTTCTTGGAGAAAATGGGAACACATGAATTTCAGCGAATTTGGCTTCTTTAGCAAAATCTAAAGTTTCCTTCCACTCCTCTTCGCTTTCTAAAGGAAAACCAACGATAATATCAGTCGTTATAGCGGTTTCTGGTCTGATTTCTCTTAATTTATTTAGACCTAACAAATATTCTTTCGGGGAATAATGACGGCGCATTCTTTCTAAAACGCTCTTAGATCCACTTTGAAGAGATAAATGAAAATGAGGCATTAAGTTAGGAAATTTTTTATAAGCCTCTAGAAAAGAAGGTGTTATTTCACTAATATCCATAGAGGAAATTCTAAGTCGAGGCAAAGAGGGAAATAAAGTTAGAAGCTCGTTAAGTAGCTTTCCTAAATCAATATCATCATCTAAATCGAGGCCATAGTTACCAATTTCTACTCCAGAAAGGACGATTTCTTTAGTCCCTACTTCTATTAATTTCTTTACCTCATAAAAAATGCTTTCTGGTAAACGACTTCTTGAAGGTCCTCTTAAAGAAGGTATAGCGCAATAAGAACAAAATTTATCGCATCCATCTTGAATTTTTAGATATCTTCTAGTTGTTTTTCTTTCAATTTCAAAGGCTAAATCTTCAAAAGGAGTCTTCTTTCTAACTGAAGAAACGTCGCAAAAAGACTTCTTTTCTTTTTCATAGCGATGAATGTCTTCCAGTAAATGGGTACGGTTTTCCGTGCCTAAAACGATATCCGCTCCTAAAGTAAGCAAATTATCTTTAGCTTCTTTTGAATAACAACCCATAACTATTAAAATTGCGTTAGGATTCTCTTTTCTAAAACGCCTGATATGTTGACGGGATTTAGCAGCAGCTTTTAAAGTAACTGCGCAAGTATTAATTAATATTAAATCTGCTTCTTTGACTAAAGAAGTTTCGTTATAGCCTTCTCTTTTTAATAATGAAAGAAGAGCCTCAGTTTCGTAAGCATTTACTTTGCACCCTAAAGAATAGCCAAAACATTTTTTCATTTTAGTTTTCTCTCTTTAGTAAATAATTTCTCATTAATGAAGAAGAGATGAGATTTCCATCTACTAAGGCCTTAATCATTTTATCTCTATCATAAGCAAAATAAGCTTCCACAACTGGTAAAATACGTGAGGTAAGATGCGATTTAGTAGGATTTCCTAGCCCTTTATCAAAAAGAGCGATTTCATCGTCTAGTCTTCCTTCATGATTAAGGAAATAGATACGATTAGCATCAAAATCATAAAAAGCCATTCCTTTATCATTTTGATAAATCTTCGCTAAAGAAGTGAAATAGCTATCGTATAATTCAGGACCATAAACGTCGAATGGATCAATAAGAATAGCTTCAAAGTCACGTAACAATCTCTTATAAGGCACGGAGATTAATTTTTGATAATCATTTGAATATAAAGAGGCGATAGATTCAGGAAATATTGGCACATAGTTCTTGATTGCTCCACATTTAAAATAAGGTAAGGCGCTAAGAACATTTTCCATAAATTCATTTAATGGTAGACCTTTATCTTTTTTAGCCATTCTAGTATGAGAAAAGAATTCTTTTTCAATTATTTCTTTATTAGCTAAAGCTCTTAAAAGGAGGTTAGCTCTAATAACATCAAATGGTTTAGCGGCGCTAGCGAACTTTCTATAAGGCTCATAGGAAGCTAATTTAAGACCGTTTTTAGCAAAATATTGAGCTTCTTTGCTATGAGAATAATCTGTTGGTCTTTGTTCTTTTATTAAAGTCTCAAAAAGATTCATATTATTGCTCCATCTCAGCGCTAAAAACTGAGGAGATAAAAATTGAGGCTGTTTCCGCGCGTAAAATTCTTTTTCCTAAGCTGATTGGCAAGAATCCTTTTTCTTTAGCCACTTCCACTTCTTTTTTACTAAATCCACCTTCAGGACCGATTAAGAAAAAGGCTTTTTCCTCTTTTTTAATTACTTCTAATAAAGAAAGTAGATTGTTCTTTTCACTCGATAGATCTTCAAAGGCTATATAACGATGTTCTGCTTTTACTTCTAAAGCTTCTTTGAAGGAATATATTTTTTCAATTTTTGGAACTATTAACCTTTTTGATTGACTAGCGGCGCCTAGTACAATTTTCTCAAATCTTTCTTTCTTTTTAGTTTTTTCTTTTTCTCCTAAACGGATAATTGTTCTTTCAGAAATAAAAGGAACGAATTCTGAGGCTCCTAATTCAGTGCATTTTTGGAGAACTAATTCATCATGTCCACCTTTTAGAAGGGCAAAACCAATTATTAAAGAGGAAGGAAGTTCTGAATCATTAGTAATTTCTCTTAAAATAGTTATTTTTAAAGGATTTAACAAACTAATTTCTGCTTCAAAAAGATCGCTATTTTGAGAAACAAGTTGAATAATTTCCCCTTCTTTAATCCTTAAAACGTTTTTTAAATGGTGAATATCATCATCTTTTAAAAGAACATTTTGACCATCAATAAAGCAGAAAAAACGGTTCATTAACGAAGGAACTCCCCTCTTTTATCTTTTAATGATTCTTTAAATAAGAAACGAATTGATAGCAATATATTGACTAAGTAAATAGCAAAAAATGTTACTAAATAGCTCCAAAGAGGAGATAAGATTGCCGGACTTGGAATAAAAGCGAGTGAGGAACCAATAATCGCAGTAGCTATAAGGTTAATTATTAAATAGATAAATCCTCTTCTTTTAAAACCTAAATAAAATTCATGAATGCCAAAAAAGCTTAGGGTAAAAGCAAAAACCAAAAAGAGAGCCTTAGATTTACTTTTGTATAATTTAAAACCTTCTTTTACTGGGTTTGCTAAAGAGGTGACATCCTTAGTTTCGTAGGCATCATCGATAGGATTAATAAAACCGCAATATGGGCAAATATCTTTATCAAAACGACTTATATTTCGGTGGCAATTCTTACAAAGAGGCATAATCTTCTCCAACGGTTATTAGCTTAACATATCTTAATAAAGCTAGCTCATAAAATATGAAAAAAGCTATCCAATTTTTGTTTTGAATAGCTTTTATAAAATTTTATTTCTTAAAGGCGTTCTTCCACCAGCTACCTTTTTTGGTTTCTTCCTCTTTTTGGAATTGTTCTAAAAGAGTTTTTTGAGTAGCGGTTAAATTTGTAGGTGTTTCAACTTTGATATGTAAATATTGATCTCCAGGTTTGCCAGTACGTAAATCTTTGACACCTTCGCCTTTAAGTTTAAGAACTTGATTAGGTTGAGTGCCAGCCGGAACGGAAACCGATAAAACCTTATATACAGTATCCACGTCAATTGTTGTTCCTAAAGTACAAGAGACAAAAGATAGAGGAACATCTAGATGAATATCATTCCCTTCACGTTTGAATTTTTTATCTGGTTTAATGTTTATTTCAACATATAAATCACCGTTTTCACCGCCTAAAGAGCCTCTTTCGCCTTTTCCTTTAACACGGATTTGTTGTCCTATGTTAATGCCTGCAGGGACTTTTACATCTAAGTCTTTATGGACTCTCTTATAGCCTTTGCCTTTGCAATCTGGGCAAACATTTTTAATTATTTTTCCTGTACCTTGGCAATGTTCACAAGGAGCTTCGCTTTGCATTACTCCAAAAACAGTTCTTTGTTGTCTAAGGACATATCCGCTACCACCGCAATAAGGGCAAGTTTGAATATCGCTAGAAGATCTAGCACCAGTTCCGCCACAAGTTGCGCATGGTTCATCATAATCTAAAGGTACTGTGATATGACAGCCATTTATAGCGTCCATGAAAGAAATATTAACGTTCATTAAGGTATCATCGCCTTTTTGTGGTCCTGAAGAACGTCTGCTACGACGACTTCCGCCGCCAAAAAAGGAGCCAAAGAGATCACCTAAATCAACATCACCGAATCCTTGAGAAGAGAATCCTCCACCGAACGGATTACCAGCTCCGCCCATGCCTGCGCCTTGCTCAAAGGCGGCAAAGCCAAACTGGTCATAATTTTTTCTCTTTTCATCATCCCCTAAAACATCATAAGCTTCTTGAATTTCTTCAAATTTTTTGGGAGCGTCAGGGCTTTTATTAATATCAGGGTGATATTGTTTAGCTAATTTTCGATAAGCACTTTTTATTTCGTCTTTAGTAGCATTCTTTGAAACGCCAAGAACATCGTAATAATCTCGCTTCTCTGCCATAGCAACTCCTTTCTATAAAGCTAATGGACGCTAGTCATCCTAGCGCCCATTCTCTACAAATTTAATTAGGCTTTTTTGTCAGTAAAATCAGCATCAACTACATCATCTGAAGTTTGTTTTCCTTCATTTGGAGTAGGATTAGCGCTTCCATTAGCGGCTCCAGCGTTAGCTTGATAGGAAGCAGCTTGAGCAGCAGCATCTTCAAGATGGCCAACAATTTCTCTTAATTTATTGATATCGTCAGCTTGGATAGCTCCTTGAGCTTCATCACGAAGTTTAGTGAGTTGATCTTTTTGTTCTTGAGTCATAGAAGCACCTTTTTCAACAAGGGTTCTATTAATTTCATCGACATAAGTTTGAGCTTTATTCTTAACTTCGATATCACCTTTTCTCTTTTCGTCAGCTTCTTTATTAGCTTCAGCATCCTTAATCATACGGTCGATATCTTCTTTAGAAAGACCATTGGAACCGCTGATAGTGATATCTTGAGATTTTTGAGTATCGAGATCCTTTGCACTAACTTTTACAATGCCGTTAACATCAATTGAGAAGGTAACTTCGATTCTTGGTTGACCTCTCATAGCTGGTTTGATACCAGAAAGTTGGAAGTGACCCAATAATTTATTATCATGAGCCATTGGTCTTTCGCCTTGGTAAACCATGATATCAACAGCAGGTTGATTATCTTGAGCAGTACTAAATACTTGGCTCTTAGTGGTAGGAATTGTGGTATTTCTTGGGATAAGAGGAGTCATAACTCCGCCGAGAGTTTCAATGCCTAAGGTTAAAGGTGTAACGTCAAGAAGAACAACATCTTTAACGTCACCAGCAATGACACCACCTTGAATAGCGGCACCGATAGAAACGGCTTCATCAGGGTTAACAGAAAGATTAATTTCATGTCCAGTGACTTTTCTAACCATTTCTTGAACAGCTGGCATTCTGATTGAACCACCAATCATAAGGATGTCGCCGATTTCGTTATAATTTAATTTGGCATCGGCCATTGCTTTCTCCATTGGAGCTTTGCAACGTTCGAGTAAATTTCTAGTTAAATCTTGGAATTTAGCTCTAGTAATCTTGCCTTCATAGTTAATAGGACCATTTGCGCCCATACCAATGAATGGAAGAGAAATAGTTGTTTCTAAGGAACTGGAGAGTTCGATTTTAGCTTTTTCAGCAGCGTCAAGGAAACGTTGACGAGCCATCTTATCACTTAAATCAACACCAGTTTCTTGTTGAATTTGAGCATGGATCCAATCCGCTAAAGCGTTATCCCAGTCATCGCCACCAAGATGAGTATCACCATTAGTAGATAAGACTTGGAATGTTCCATCGCCAATATCAAGGATAGAAACATCAAGGGTTCCACCACCTAAATCGAAGACGAGAACTTTTTCACTCTTGTTATTATCTAAGCCATAGGCTAAACAAGAAGCTGTTGGCTCATTAATTATACGAACAACATCTAAGCCAGCGATTGTGCCAGCGTCTTTTGTCGCTTGTCTTTGGGCATCATTAAAATAGGCTGGAACAGTAATGACGGCCTTTTTAACTGGTTGTCCTAAACTCTTTTCAGCATAGCTCTTCATATAAGCAAGAACTTTGGCACTAATTTCTTGAGGAGTAAAATCCTTATTTAAACAATTGATATGGAATTTATCTTGAGTGCCAATATGTCTTTTTGCACTTCTTACAGTGTCAGGATTAGTGATCATTTGACGCTTTGCAGCATTACCAACAATCTCTTCGCCGTTTCCTTTAAAAGCAACAACACTTGGGGTAGTGTTTGTACCCTCTGGATTAGGAATTACCTTAACTTTGCCATCAGCTTGAAGATAACTGATAACACTATTAGTAGTACCTAAGTCAATACCAACAATAATTTCTTTTGCCATAATAATTTCCTCCTAGGCCTTATTAATATCGGCCTCTTCTTTGTTGTCATTATTTGAAGCGTCTTCTTTTTGAGATTTCTCTTCTACTTGTTTTTTGCTATAAACAGCAACTTTTGCCGGGGCAACAATCCGGTCATGAAGTTTGTAACATTTAGAATAGACTTTTGCGACTTTTCCTTCTTTGCCTTCTATATAGGGCACTAAATCGATAGCGTGCATGTAGCTAGCATCGAAGTTTTCGTCTATTTTTGGTTCTATTTCACTTACACCTTCTTCTTCTAGAGAAGCCATAATTTGTTTATAAATGAATTCGAACCCTTGCTTATAATTTTTAGCTTCTTCGCTATTTGGAGTAGCGGATAATGCTAAGTGGAAGCTATCTAGAGCCGGAAGAAGATTTTCGACAAATCCCATAGCTCTGAAGCGAAGAGCTTCGCGATGATCAGCTTCAAGTGATTTTCGCAAATTTTGGGTATCAGCGAAGGCCATATAATATTTATTTTTCCAGTCTTCACTGAGAGCCTTATATTTTTCTACTTCTTCTTGAAGCTCTTTTAAGGGATCTTTTTTCTCTTCTTTTGCTTTGTCATTAGCTTCTACTTCGTCCCGTTTTTCTTCTTTTTTGTTTTCGGGCTTTTTGTTTTTGTCAAACATTGTTTCGCTTCTTCTCCTTTCTTTGAATTAGCGAAGTAGCGGTCTATTTCCTTTGCGAAATATTGCAAAGTGGAAACAACTCGGTCATAGTCCATACGACTTGGTCCAAGGACTGTAAGCGCGCTTTCTGGGTCGCCAGGAAGCGAGATTCTTGCGCTAACAAGGGCTAAATCATTAGGACGATTATCAGCATTTCCTATTTGAATTAGAACTTCGCCTTCTTTGCCTCGTTTATTGGAGGCTAAAGCTTTTTTTAATTCCTCAGGATGATCTAAGAATTTAAGAAGTTCTCTTAATTTCATAGCATCATTAGCGAATTCCGGTTGCGCATATAATTCATCTTTACCAAATAGTTCAAGATGTTCACTTGCGTAAGAGGTAAATGCTCCAAGGATGGCATCAAACACTAATCTTTGTCCTAATAGATAATCTGTTAAGGCAGGACGCATTGCTTCCATCATAGGAACCACTTTAGAAACAGGAGTTCCCGCTAAACGCTCATTAAGTAATTTAACGGTTTTAGCGACATCTTCTACTTCTACTGAGGGGTCGATCAAGAAGGTTTTATTTTCAACGTGACCTTTATCAGTTACAAATAAGGCCGTTGCGGTATTTTTACCTAAGGGGATTATTTGAATAGATACAAGTTGCTCTTCTTCGATTTGTTGTCCAATTACACAAGAGGCTAAATTAGTCATTTGTGAGAGAATTTGACAACTTTCCTTCATTACTTGTTCAACAGATTTGGCCTTTTGGCTAAGAACAGTTTGCAAGGCATTTTTAGCTCTTTCATCCACACCGCCACTACGTAAGTTATCTACATAATATTGATAACCTTTTTCACTAGGAACACGCCCGCTTGAAGCATGAGTTTTTTCTAATAAACCATCCTTCTCAAGACTGTTCATTTCGTTACGAATGGTAGCGCTAGAAACATCTAAATTGTATGCCTCTTGTAAAGTCTTACTTCCAACGGGTTCTGCCGTTTTAATGAAGTGTTCGACAATGAGTTTTAATATTTCATCGCGTCGAGTCATATTAACCTTCCTAGCAGTCCTTTATCGGGGTTGCTAGCATTATTATAATGTGGCTTTTAGCACTGTCAACATGTTAGTGCTAATTTTCTTTACTAAAAAATTCAATATCCTTTTGAATGCAATCATCAGCATTATTTGAATCAAAATTTAAGAGAAAGTTTCGATATTAACTAAAAAAGTTCTAAAAGGATTTGATCTAAGAGTTCTAAACCGCGATTAGTAGCTAAAAGTCGATTATTTTCAATTTTTAATAAGCCATTTTTCGAAAGTTTATTAAAAGAAGATTCATATTTTTTAATAAAAGGAAAGCCGAATCTTTTTTCAAATGTGGTTAAAGAGAAACCTTCTACTAGTCTTAGATTAGTTAAGAAAAATTCTTTGAGTTCTTCTCTTTGATTAATTATTTCTTTGCTAGCACAATAATTCCCTTTTAAATAGGTTCTTAAATTTTTAGTATTTTGGTAACGTACTTTATTCATATAACCGCTAGCGCCTAGACCTGCGCCGTAATATTCTTCATCTCTCCAGTAAACTAGATTATGTCTAGAAACATCATTATTTTTAGCAAAATTACTTATTTCGTAACGCTTAAAGCCCCCTTCTTCTAAAATCCTGCAGATAGCTTCGTATTGTAACCCTGCTTCCTCTTCATCTAATTCTTTGTAGCCTAGATTATGAAATTTGGTCATGGGATTAATAGACAAGCAGTAAGCTGATAAATGTGTTAAATCTAAGGTTAGAAAAGCCTTTGCTTCTTCAATTGCTTCTTCTAAAGTTTCTGAAGGTAGAGCATAAATAAAATCCGCTGAAATGCGCTTAAAGCCAATCTTTTTAGCTAACTTTATTCCTTCATAAGCTTCCAAAAAGGTGTGATTCCTTTCCATTAAACGGAGAAATTTAGTTTTTGAGGATTCCACTCCAATAGAAAGACGATTTATTCCTTTATCTTTCAAAAGAAGTAATTTATCTTCTTTTAAATCTTCTGGATTAGCCTCGATCGTAAATTCTGTATCTTCATTTTTATAAGGAGATAAGAAATACAAAAGTTTTTCTAATTGTTCTTTATTCAAAGAAGTAGGCGTTCCTCCGCCAATATAAATAGTTTTAAGAGGTTTATTGATGTTATAACCTTTAATTTCATTAAAAAGAGCTTCTAAATAGCTAGAAGCCCAACTTTCTTTAAATAATAATTTTGAGAAATCACAATAAGAACAAAGGTGATGACAAAAAGGGATATGAATATATAAAGAAGAAGGCACTATTTTTCCTCTTTTTTAGTAGCTTCCTTTTCTTCATCTGGATGTTCTTTGGAATACTCTTCCATTGCTTTTAAAGATTCTTCATTGGTTACTGGAGAAACTAAGCGGTTCATTTCATCCTCAAGAATTTCTTTTTCTGAAGGCTTTTCCTCCACTTTTTTAGATTTTTTCTCTATTTCTTTAGCGGCTTTTTCCATTTCTTCTTTAGTTTTTTCATTATCTACATCAACTAAAAGACGGTTAACTTCTTCTTCGGCGATTTCTTTATCGCTCTTAGGTTTTTCGTTACTTTGGAAATGTTTGCTATATTTCTTAATAAGAATAACGCCAAGAACAATAAGACCGAAAACTGCAACTAATACTAAAAGAATAAATAAAGAAGAATCTATAAAGCTGCTAGCTAGTAATTTCATAATCAATTGCCTTTCGTGATTTTTGGAGTATAGACAAATTTATTTTTAATTTGTCGCTTTTCATAATAGCCTTCTGAGGCTAATTTATCCATAGAAGTTCGCGCTGTTTCATAAACACAACGAGTAAAGTTTTTGAATTGTTGAATATTATAATAACGTCCAGGTGTGCAATGATTTGCAAGGAATGAAGCCTGTTTTTTATTTAAATTAGGATTAGTTTCTAATAAATAACGGGTATATTCTTTAGTCTCTTTCTCGTTTAATAAATAATTTTCAAAAGATGAAGGTTTGCTAACACTTATGTTGGCTTTAAGTGGTTTAACTTTCTCTTTCTTGTTTTCTTTAATTTCTTCAATTTTCTTTTCTACGAGAGGTTCTTTTATTGCAAGAGTTTCTTCTTTTCCTAGAATTGGGGCTTCAGGCTCCTTAATAAAAGGAGGAACTGTTTCTGAAATAATCTCTTCTTTTTCTAAGTTTTCTCCGATATCATCTTGTCTTTTATCTTCATTTGGAAGATTCATAGTTTCTAGGTTAGGGTTTATAACCCCTTGAGCCTCTTCTCGGTCTTTTGGGGTCTCTTTAATACTTTGAACAATACATTCTGAAGGTTTTTCTTCGTTAATAAATGATTCTAAAGTCGGTTCTTGATTATTAGAAGGTAATGAACTTTCTTCTGTTTGAGGAATGAAGGCTTTTTCTTCCTCAGAAAGTTGATTATATTCAGAAGAATAAACAGATATTCTGGCTGTTTTTATGTTTTCTTCGCTCTCTTGAAGAACTTTTTTCATATTTTTAGCGATATAACTTACAAAATAAGTAATATCACCAGTAGCCTTCACATCCTTCTTAGCTGTTAAAAGCTCGTTTGTTGGCAATAAAAGTTGTTCAATAGGTAAGAAGAAAGCTTCTTCTCCATAGTAAAGAGCCAAGGTTTCTTTAGCGAATAATAAAGCAACTTCTAAGTTATATTGATCAAAAGGAACTACATATGGAATATAGAATAAAGCCGCTGCTACCAAGACAATAGGTGAATTTTCCCGCTCAGTGTTTATAAAGCGTAAAAAGGGATCCATAAAATCTTCGATATGGCCTGCTGGAGCTTTATCAAAATTGTAATTATAAAGTAGATTTGACCTACTTGAAGATTCTTCCTCTCGATAAAAAGAGGTTAATTCCTCTACTCTTTGCATCTTAGCATAAATTTCTGCCAAAAAGTCTTCATCGACAGAAATAGCCTTATTTCCGCTATAGAAATCTAGAGCATTTAAGTAAGCAATTATCGAATAATGCGAAGTATTGTTTTCACAATAAGTGCCATTTAATAAAGCCTTTAGTGATAATTCGCTTATGGAATTTTTTTCAAGTTGAGCAATTGTTTTTAAACAAGACAAAAAGAAAGTTTTTCTCGCTTCTTTTTTCTCTTTTTCGTTTAATGTTTTGCGAATGGTTTCACAAAAAGACTTAATTGAATCGCCAACTTTTTGCCATTTTTCTAAAAGTGCAGGTGTTCTTACTAAAAAAATTCGATTATTGTTGATTAAATTAAAGGGAAGTTTATAAGCGTACGCTAAGCGGTAATTTTCAACTTCTTTAAAGAAATCACCAGTAAAGATGCCGAGTTTTCGGCAAAAAGCGGATTCATCTAAATAATCCACGTCAGTGCTATTAATAGCATTTTTACTAAATTTTCTATCTTCCATAATTTCATTATAAATAAGAAAGAATCAAAAACAATAAAAAACTACTAATTTATAACTATAAAAATACTCTATTACTACTATAAAATTTAATAAGAAGTCGATAAATACTTACTTATAGCTATTTATCATTTTCTTCATTATCTAACGAGAGAACAGCCATAAATGCTTCTTGAGGAACTTCGACCGCACCAATAGCTTTCATTCTCTTTTTACCTTCTTTTTGCTTTTCTAATAATTTTTTCTTTCTAGAGATATCTCCACCATAACATTTAGCTAAAACGTCTTTACGCATACTCTTAATATCCGCTCTAGCGATGACTTTGCCGTTTATAGCGGCTTGTATTGGGACTTCAAATTGTTGCTTTGGAATTATTTGTTTAAGCCTAGAAACGATAGTAATAGCTCTATTATAGGCAAATGGACGATAAACGATTGTCGATAAAGCATCGATAACTTCACCATTTAATAAAATATCCATCTTTGATAACTCACTGCTACGATAATCTTCTAAAGCATAATCAAGGGAAGCATATCCTTTTGTGGCGCTTTTAAGTTTATCAAAGAAGTTAAAAACTATTTCACTTAAGGGAAGATGGTATTTAACTATTTGTCTTGTATCATCAAAATAGACTAAATCTTCGTAAATACCTCGTCTTTCCTGGCATAATTCCATTACTGATCCTACATATTCTTGAGGCGTCATAATAGAAGCATTTACATAAGGTTCTTCAATTGCTTTTATATGAGTAGGTTCAGGGAGCTCGCTAGGATTATCAATAAATATTTCGCTACCATCGGTTAATTTAATGCGGTACCTAACGCTAGGTGCGGTTAAAATTAGGTTTAGGTTATATTCTCTTTCAAGTCTTTCTTGGATAACATCCATATGGAGTAACCCTAAGAAACCGCATCTAAAACCAAAGCCTAAAGCTTTAGAGCTTTCAGGTTCATATGTTAAGGAAGCATCATTTAAGGATAATTTGTCTAAAGCATCTTTTAAGTCTTGATATTTTTTGCTTTCTACAGGGTATAAACCGCAGAAAACCATAGGATTTATCTTGCGATATCCCGGTAAAGGAACAGGAGTAGGATTGTCGAATAAAGTTATGGTTTCACCAGGGAAAACATCTTTTATGTCTTTGATGGTAGCCGCTAAATAGCCTACTTCTCCTGCAGAAAGTTCTTTTGTAGGAATTTCTTTAGGTGTTCTAATACCAATTTCAGTGACTGTGTAGGCTTTTTTAGTAGCCATTAAGAGAATTTTATCCCCTACTTTAACTGTTCCGTTTTTGATTCTTATAAGAACGATAACGCCACGATAAGAATCATAATAGGAATCAAAGATTAGAGCTTCTAGGGGTTTATTTGGATCGCCATCTGGTGGAGGAATAAGATTAACAACTCTTTCGAGCATATCGTTAATACCGACACCTGTTTTAGCGCTTACTAAAGAAACATCGTCCATTGTAATGCCGATTCTTTCTTCAATTTCTTTTTCTGTATTCTTGATATCTGCGCTAGGCAAATCGATTTTATTAATGACTGGTAAAATCATTAAATCATTATCTAAAGCTAGATAAACATTCGCTAATGTTTGGGCTTCTACTCCTTGCGTAGCATCTACTACTAATAAAGCTCCTTCGCAAGCCGCTAAAGATCTAGAAACCTCGTAAGAAAAGTCCACGTGCCCGGGAGTATCAATTAGATTAAATACATAGCTTTGGCCGTCTTTTGCCTTATAAATAACTGTAACAGCATTAAGCTTAATAGTTATCCCTCTTTCTCGCTCTAATGCCATATTATCTAGCATTTGCGGTTGTAAAGAACGTTTTTCAACTGCTCCTGTATTTTCTAAAATGCGATCACAAAGAGTGCTCTTACCATGATCGATATGAGCTATAACTGAGAAATTTCTAATTCTTTTCTGATCAAAAGGCATAAGCGGATTATAGACTATTTCTCCTTTTCTTTATAGAAGGCTTTTGTAATTTCATAGGTTTCTAAGGGAGAAGTTACAATTTGGTAATCAGACCAAATACTAGCAAAAACTTCTCTATATTCTTCTTTGGCATAGCGATCATCAATGAGTAATGCGGCTCCTTTATCTTTTTCACTTCTAATTAATCTTCCAACCGCTTGCATAACGCGATTTAAACCAGGAAATTTATAAGCAAAAGAAAATCCATCGGCTTCTTTTTGTTCATAATTATCTTTTAAGGCTTCGTTTTCTAAACAAACCTGAGGAAGACCAACACCCACTACAATAACCCCGATCAAACGGTCTAAAGGCAAATCAATGCCTTCTCCAAAGGAACCTCCAAGAACTAATAAGGCGATATTGGTTTCTTTTGGAGAGGGAGAAAAATGCGATAATAACTCTTCTTTTTCTTTTTCATCCATCGTTTCTTTTTGGCGATAAATGTTGTAATTAGAAGGGAATGAAAGAATTTTTTCTAACTTATTTAAATAGGCAAAACTTGGGAAATATATGAAATAATTGCCTGTTTTTCCTTTTAAGAAAGAAATTATATAAGAGGCGACTTCAGTAAGGGTTATATCTCTATCTTTATAACGTGTAGAAACTAAAGGCGCTAAAAGTAGTTTAAATTGTTCCTTTTTAAATGGTGAAGGGAGCATTAAATAGGGATAATTGTTTTCACTTAATAAAGATTCCATGAAGTAAGGTATCGGAGAGAGAGTTGCACTATAAAAAATCGCTCCTTTAACCTCATTAACCCTCTTTTTTATATGAATCGAGGGATCAAGGCATAATAATCCGAAGGAAGAATCTTTCCCTTCTTGGTTGAAATAGGCAAGTAAGGGATATTCACTATAAAGATTATAAAAACGGTATATTTTGCTACTTAAATCGTTAATTTCTTTAGGTAAAGGAGGATTTATCCTTTCTTTTTCAAATTTCTTCTTGTTATCTAAAAATCGTTCTAATCCTTTAATAAAACTTTTAGGTAATTGTTCTAGTTTATGCGGTGTTTCCTCGTTTTTAAGCTCTTCCCTTAAACTTTGAATCATTTTGCTTAAAGATAAAATTAACCCTTTTTTAGGGTAACCTTTTAAAGCTTTTTTAGCTTTTTTGAGTTCATAAAGAGATATTTTCTCACTATAAGATTTTCTAACTCTATCAAGCAAATTATGGGCCTCATCTATCAATAAAAGATAAGAAGAATGGTCACTTTCCATTCCAAAATATCTTTCTAAATAGCTAAATGGATCAAAAACGTAGTTATAATCACAAATTATAATTTCGCAGTCTAAAGATAAATCTAACTCTAATTCAAAAGGACAAATATGAAACTCAGTAGCTATTTTTTCGATATCTTCCTTTTGAAATCTTTGATATTGCTTGAGAGCTCTTTCTCGCGCTAAGGGAAAAATATCGTAATAGTGTTTAGCAAATGGACAATCATCTGGATTACACTCTTTTCCTTTTGCTAAACAAATATTTTCTTTAGATGTAATGGTGATGCTTCTCCCTAAAAAGCCCCTCTCATCTAATCTTCCTAAAGCGGATTCTGCGCTACGCTTTCCGCTATTTTTTGCTGTTAAATAAAATATTCTACTTATCTTACCTTTATGCATTGCTTTAATCGCTGGATATAAAGCACTAATAGTTTTGCCTATACCTGTGGGAGCTTGGCAAAAGAAAATCCCACCTTTTAAGGCGGTTCCATAAACGTATTTAGCCATTTCCCTTTGGCCTAATCTAAAAGATGAATAAGGAAAAGATAAAGATTTTATCGAAGTATTTCTCTCTTCAATATGTTTTAATACTTCATTTTCTCTTTCTAAAAATAAATCGATATATTTATTAACTTTTTCTTCTAATTCTTTAAAAGTGTATTTACGTTTATGTTGTTTTTTAGAATTATCTATTTGAGAAATATAAGTAAGAGTAATTAAAGCCTCATTACCGCCATTATTTAATAAATAAAGGTAGGCATAACATTCAGCTTGCCCAAAATGCCAGTCTTTTTGCTCGTTATAGAAATCATCTAAGGGAGAAACTGTCGTTTTTATTTCATCTATAATGGGGTATTTCTCACTTAAAATAATGCCATCGGCTCTACCATCTAAGATAATTGTTAGATTATTTCTCTTAAAAGTACCTTTTAAAGGAACTTCACTTAAATAGACATTACCTTGTTTTTCTTGATAAGCAGCATGTAATTTGCTGCCTAAAAGCATAGTATCGCGATTATAAATTCGATTATCGATATCGCCTTTCCTTAACAAGGAATCGATTAAAGCATGGACACTTAAAGAAATGGTTCTATTTTCCATTAACTGACAAAAAGTCCTTCTTTCTCTCCCCTATAACCATTTAAAAAAGCGTTAGAAGGCATTCTTTTCTTTCCTTCAAGTTGTAAATCTAATATTTCTATAGCTCCATCTTTTAGAATGATAGAGAGAGAATTTTTCTCAAATAAAAGACTACCAATGGATAAAGATCCTAGATAATTTTTTGCTTTGGCCTTAAAAATCTTCAATTTTTGCCTATTCAAGATAACGTATGCTCCTGGAGTCTCACTTAATGCGTTGATATAAGCAAGAGTATCAATAACGCTTAAATTAAGAGGAAGATGTTCATCAGGAGGTAAGATTTTATTGGCGAAAGTTACTTCTTTTTCATCTTGAGCAATGCCTTTTATTTCTTTATTAACTAGAGGCAATAGATCTTTTAAAAGAAGCTTGGTGGCTACTTCTCCCATTTTAAGAGCAACTGAAGAATAATTATCATCCTCATCTATTTTAAAAGAGAGTTTATCATACATTTCCCCAGCGTCCATCTCTTTAACCATCTTCATCAAAGTTACGCCAGTTTCTTTCTCTTTATTCATTATGGCTCTTTGCATTGGGGCTGCTCCACGATATTTGGGGAGTAAAGAACCATGGAGGTTATAAGCTCCATATTTCGCTAAAGAAAGCACTTCATCAGGTATTATTTGGCCATATGCTATACAAATTATTAAGTTAAAATCGATGTTTTTTAGATATTCCCATTCTTTCCTTAATCGATGTGGTTGGAAAAAAGGGATATTTTTTTCTAAGGCAAATTCCTTACATTCAGAGATTTTTAATTTTCCTTTTCTGCCAAATGGTTTATCTTCTTGCGTAACTAGGCAAGATATTTGATAACCATTCTCAAAAAGCCCCTTTAAAACTGTTTGGGCTATTAAAGGTGTGCCTAGAAATAATATTTTTAAATCTTTTTTCTCTAATTTCATACATCGCTTATTTTAATGCTTCCTTTTTCCTAAGGCTAGAGCTACCAAAAAATAGCCTTGAATGCTAAAATATTGCGGATTAAAAAATTATGGTTAATTACAGTGCAAAAGATACACAAAAATATTTAAATTTGTCTTTAGAACTAAATAAAACAGACAAAACTTTTAAAGATATATATGATTTCGTTTGTTCTCATCATTCTAAGAAAGTTGCATCTATATATTTTGATGAAGATAATCGGGTTTGCAAATTAACTTACAGTGAGATGCAAAGCCGTATTTTTTATTTAGCCACTCATTTATATAAAGGCTTAGAGAACCTTCCTAAAGGCACGCCTTTAGCCTTAAAATTAAAAAATGGCCCTAATTGGCCCGCTTTATTTTGGGCTATTTTAATGAGTGGTCATCCAGTTTTACTAATCGATGCACGTTTGGCTCACGATAATACGGAAAATCTTCTTAAACAAGCTAAAGCGGGAGCAATTATAGCCTCTGAAGAAGGCTCTTATTCAATTCCTTTATATCGTCTAAATGATATCCGTTCTATGGAAGAAGATGTCCATATTCCTCCCAATATTTGGGCAAATAAGGTTTATTTTTGCTCGAGTGGCACCACTGGTGATGCCAAAATCATGATTATGGATGGGGAGAATTTGACTAATATGCTCCAAGGCGCGCTTATTCTTCCTAAAACCAATACTAAAATTCTTCATCCTGGGAATATTCGAAATTTAGCGATGATCCCCTTTCACCATATCTTTGGTTTCTCGGCTGTCTTTTTATGGTATTTCTTCTATGGAAAAACTATTGTTTATCCTAATTCTATAGGGACAAGTGATTTACTTTTTGCTATTAAAAAAGCAAAAGTTACTCATTTATATAGCGTTCCTTTATTTTGGGATGGAATCGCCCAAAAAGTTATTCGTTCATTTACTTTAAAAGGAGAAAAGAAACTCGATTTATTAAATAGATTAATTTCCTATAACAATCGACAAATTCCTAAAGAAAAAGCAGGTCTAGCCAAATATTCCTTTGTTGGTAAAATGATCAGAAAAAAGATATTAGGAAATAATATTGAATGGTGTATTTCTGGCGGGGGATATCTTCAAGCTAGGACATTAGCCTTAATTAATGGTTTAGGTTATCCATTAGCTAATGGCTATGGAATGACAGAAATTGGCGTTTCATCGGTTGAATCTAGTGAAACTATTTCCCAACGCCTTAAAGGTTCAATTGGTTCTCCACTTTTAGGATATGAATATAAGATTGTCCCTACCGCTAACTCAAAAGAAGGCGAAGGTGAACTATTAGTTAAAAGTTTAGCTATTCATAAAGAGGAAATTATTGGCGGAAAATTGCAAAAAACAGTTTTTGATGATGGCTATTTTCATACCGGCGATATTGCCGCTATAGACTCACAAGGTTCTGTTTATATTCGTTCTAGAATTAAAGATACAATCATTTCTTCAAATGGCGAGAACGTTTATCCCGATGAAATTGAAAGTTATTTCCAAGATTTACCACGTGTTCTTTCTTTAGCGGTTATTGGTGTAAACAAAGCTAATAAAGAGGAAATTTATCTAATTCTAGATGTGGATAATAACATTAAGGAAGAAGAGCTAACTTCTTTAAAAACTAAAATTGAAGATATTAATATCTCTTTACCAAACGAAAAGAAAATATCTAAAACCTTGGTTTATCGAAATTCCTTACCAATGGCTAATAATATGAAAGTCAAACGCTTTGCTTTAAAAACGCTTTTAGAAGAAAAACCTAATGACTTTTATGATTTGGAAAGCAAAAAAAGCAACAGTTTGGATCTTTCTAAATTTGACCAAAAAGAAGTCAAAGAGATTTCGGAAGCAATTAGAAAAATATTCTCAAAAACCCTGCTTTTACCGGAATTTAAGATTGGAAATGATGATATCTGGAATCAATCTTTAGGTGGTGATTCTATGTCATATGTTTCCATGATTAATGATCTTAATGAATATTTTCATTTAGAAATTCCTACAGAGCTATATGGTAAATTAGGCTCCGTATCCGATTTTACGGTTCAGATATTAGAAATGAAACATTCTACCATTGAAAGGAAGAGGAAAGAAAAAGACCTTGCTAGAGAGAAAAAGTAAGGGTAAAATCTACACGCATTAAGAAAAGGATTATTTATGGCCAACATTAAATCACAAACTAAAAGAATTGAAGTAAACGCTCGTAACAACGCTCGTAACAACGCTCGTAAATCTGAAAGTCGCACCGCTATTAAAAAAGTCAAAGCCTTAGTCGCGGAAAATAAAAAAGAAGAAGCAGTTTTAGCTATGAAAGAAGCGATTTCTTTATTAGATAAATTAGTTAAAGATAACATTGTTTCTGCCAATTTTGCTACTCGCAAAAAAGGACAACTTGAGAAACTTGTTGCTTCTATATAATTTAGCTTATTTCAAATAAAATATCCCGTCATTTTTGATGGGATATTTTTAAATATGTTCGATAAATACTAGGAATTTATAAAATTTGCTAAGAATAAATTAAACGCTAAATCTTCGCTCATCTGTCCTGTCATAATATTTTTTAAAGCTTCAAAAATACCATTTTGGCCATCGTGAATTTTCTTTAATGATAATTTTCTTAAAGAATATAAAATTGCGTTTACTCTTCCAGGTGAAAAGGAAAGAGCAGAAGCAATATTATAGGTTTCGTATCCTTCTTTTAAGAGAATAGCAACTTCGCTAAGCGCACGAAATTCTTTTGCTAACAAATTTAAAAGTGTAACTGCACTTACATTATGCACTTTTAAATCTTGATAAATTTTTATAGCATTCCCCTGCTCTCCTTTAATTAAAGCCCTTGAGAGCAAAAAGACATCATTTTCTAAAGGAGGAATAGTTAATTTTTCCACTATTTGATAGGTAATTCTATTCTCTGGATAAACATAGGAGATCAATTTATTAGCTTCTGTAATAAATAAGGAATAATCAGAGGTAATTCTTTGGAAAAGTACTTCTTCTGCATCTTTATCAATTTCGACATTTCTCTTTTTAAAATAAAGAGAAATAAACTTTTTCCATTCTGCTTCCGAAAAAGCTTTTAAAGGGGTAAAAGTAGCCCCACCTTCCCTTAAAGCGGAAGCGATTTTCCCCTTTTCATCGATTGTTTCTAAATCTGCTAAAAGGTATAAATCTATACCCGGATTAGGATTTTTAAAATATGAAAGTAGTTCTTCTAAGGAATCGCCTTTAGCAATTTTTAATTTTGTTTTACTTTTTCCTAATGGGAAAAAATGCTCGACAACTACTGCCTTTTTCTCATATCCTAAAGGAAGAAACTCGCATTCATTATAAATGTCTAAATAGCGACATTCATTCATATCTAAAGAAACAAAGTTCAATTCATCTCTAGTAGGAAAGGTTTCTTTTAAAGCCTTTTTTAAGGCTGTTTTTAGGAAAGGGGATTGAGTTGAATAAAAGACTTGTATCATTCCTAAAATTATAGTGTTTTATTTGCCTTAACAAAAGCCTTTATAAACTATGCTACCTTCTAAATCTGTCCTTCGAATTGTGATGTTAAGGGATTTGCAACGATTTAAAACCTCTTTATCTGGATGCCCATAGCGGTTACCTTTTCCTGATGAAAAGACAATTTCATTTGGGCAGACTCTCTTTAAAAATTCATAAGATGAAGAAGAATTAGAACCATGGTGCCCTGCTTTAAGAATATCGAAATGGCCAACATCATTTTCTAACATTTTTTGCTCCACTTCTTTTGTGGCATCTCCCATAAATAAAAAAGAACGGCTGCCTAACGAAACACTAAGAACTAAACTACCGCGGTTCTTGTTATCTTTTGTAGGAGCAAAACTATTCCAATTTTTTAAAGAAATGGGACCAAATGTAATAGGAAAAGCCTCTTTTGAATCTAATACTTTTCCAACATTAAATTGCTTAATTAATGTATCTTTAGCGCCCATATGGTCAAAATCGTCATGGGTAATGATTAAAGCATCTAAATAATGAATATTCTTTTTATAGAAAAATGGAATTAGAACTTCTTTTCCTATATCAAATGATAATGTTCCTCCTGTATCAATTAGAACGTTTTTTCCTTTAGAGGATATAAGAATGCTATCTCCTTGTCCAACATCAATAAAAGTAACTTCATAAGAAAGTAAATTTTGAAAAGGTAAAAGAGAAAATATTATGCCGGTTATTTCGATGATAACGAATTTTTTCTCAAAATAAATTAAGCGATAATCATCTAAATAAAGGAGAAAAAATAGCGAGGAGAAATAAAAAATAGGATCAGGCAAAATTTTTCCGAATATTGGTATAGTTAGATCACATTTATTGATAAATGGTAAGAAGGAATTACTTATAAAATTACTTATGTTATTAATGAGAAATTTATTTGGAATAAAAAAATATCCAAAATAACCAATTATTTGCAAAGAAAAGGAAAAAGGGAGAAGAAGAAAACTAATTAAAGGTGAAAATGGATGTAACTTCGAATCAATAATAAAGAAAGGCAAAAAGAAGAATAGAAGAGAGAGGAAGCTCCAAATTTTCTTTTGAAAATTATTCTTCTTTTCTTTTAGTCTTCTTTTAATAAAGAAAAAATAAAAAGAGGCTCCAAAGGAAGCTAAAAAAGAGACATTTTTAACTAAGTAAGGGTTTATTAATAAAAAGAGGAACGCAAAAAAGGAATTTTTCGTAAGAGAAAGAAGCGGTTTACGATTTTTCAAAAGAAAGATAGTATCTAATGAAAGAGATAAAAAAGAACGAAATATTCCTATTTTTCTTATAGAGAAGGGAAGCAAAGGTAATAAAAATAATGTTGTAAATAGATAAGCCTTCTTTTGGGGAAATTTTAGACCCCATAAATAGATAAGAAACCTTTTATAAAAAGAAAAATAAAATCCAGAAACTGACAAAAAGTTAATTACACCAATCGCTTTGGCTCCTTTTAATATTTCTGAATCATAATTTTTGACATTAAAGAGAAGCGCATCTAGAAGGGAAGCAGTTTCAGAATTAAAACTAGCTAAGAAAGAAATCTCTTTTTCTCTTAATCTAAGAGGTCTAGTAAATAGAAAATTTGCCTCTAAAATATCAAATTTAGCTTTTACGCCTTGATTAGCTAAATATTCTTCGAAAGAGAAGCGCCCTTCATAATGCGGTATAGATAAAGGCAATATCTTGCCTTTGATTCTTAATATATCTCCTTCTTCTAAGATTTTATCCTCATAATTTATGAGATATCTTTTTCCAAAAGACACCCCAATTGCATATTTTTCTTTGCTTTCGATTATTAAAACTAAAATCTCTTTTTCTTCGTGGAAATTTGTTGGCAAAAATCGAAGTAAAATACCCAAAATAGAGGCTAATAAAAAGAAAATTAAAAAGGATAAAATAAAGCTTTTCCCTTTTTTAAATCCTTTATAAGCAAAAATTAAAACTAGTAAAGAGAATAAGATAATCTCAAAAATTTTTATGGAAAGAGCTAATGAAAAGGCTAGGAAGAATCCAAAAAAAGAATAGAGAAAAGAAATCTTTTTTAAGTGTTGAAAAGCGTTATGAAATCTTTGGCTTTTTCCCATGTTGCAGGGCCAATTCCATTTACTTCTTTAATCTCTTCTATTCTTTCAAAACGTTTTTCTTTTCTATATTCTATAATTCCATCAGCTTGATTTGCGCTTAAAGCAGCAACTTCTAATAAACGTTCTTTGCTATCGGTATTGATGCAAACTTTATCAATTGGTTCGCTTGCACAAACATTGCTATGATCATATAGAGGCGCAATATAAAATTCTTGCCGATTTTCTAAAATAAAGGCCGTATCAAACGCTCTTTTATCAGCATTGCCACTGCTTCCTCCAGCGGCTTCAATTAAATCCCCTAAAGTAGAACCTAAGTCAATTAAATAAGTTCCTGGTCTTTTTATTTCTCCAGATATGGTTATTTCAATTTTATCTTCACTAATGTCGGCAGTATGGGATGTTTCATAACTATTTTGATTATTTCCCTCCCCAATTTTGTCCACCACACTTAAAGAAATTAATAAGACGACGGTAATAGCAATAACAGCAATGATAGCTTTAAACATTTTTCTCCTCCCATATTGCTATAGGGTCAAAAATAAAAAATGAGAGAAAATTTTTATAAATAAAAAACCACCAATTTTAGTAATTGGCGGTTTAAGCATTTCAATTATTCGTATTTAGCTTCGTCGATATGAATTTCGTAAGGAGTTTGGCTCTCAACAACAACATCATCGCCACTAGTTTTGCCAATAACTGCTTTTCCTAAAGCGGATTCATTAGAAACAAGAGGATATGGTTTAGCCATTGGATTAGCTTCAACAGTAGAAACTAATTTAACGGTAGTTTTTTGACCATTTTCTTTTTCGGTATAGGTTACTAAATAACCTAAATTAATCTTCTTAGCTTTGGCACCTTTAGTCTCATCAACGATACGAGCAATATCTTTAATGTGCTCGATTTCGGCGATTCTAGCTTCGATTTCGGCTTGACGATTTCTTGCCGCATCATAGTCGGCATTTTCGCTTAAGTCTCCTTGAGCTCTAGCGGCTTTTAATGCTTCAATAACTTCAGGACGATCAACTTCAAGAAGACGTCTATATTCTTTTTCTAATTTTTCTAAGCCCTCACGGGTCATCTGAATTTTTTCTTCTGCCATAATTCTTCCTTTTTTTATCTACAAAATTATAAGGATGTTGCTAACTTTTAGCAACTATCGTATCGCTTCTATTTTTGGGTCGGATTCATAAGATGAAAGAACCTCATCTGCTTCTTCTAGTTCTTCATCGGTTAAATCAATTAATGATTCTCCATCTTTAGAAGCCATCACAATTAAAGAATCTGGATCTTCTTCTTTAAAGAGAAAGTAATAAGTTTTTCCTCTTTCTTCATTTGTGTAATAAAAATAGAGTTTCCAAATGTCTTCTTCACCATTATCTTTTGTGATAACAACTGTATTATCATTAATTTCCAACATTCCCTTGCTCCTTTCTTGATAAATAACTTTCTAAAATTACGATTGCGCTTTGTTGATCGATAATTTTCTTTTGTGCTTTGCTTTTAAAGTTGCCACTATAAAGGGCTTTAGAAGCTAAAACGGTAGTTAATCTTTCGTCAACAAGAGTGATTTTTAGTGAAGAATCCATTTCTAATAATTCTTCTTTGAAGCGTTCGCTCCTTTTAGCGCTTTCCCCAGTACTTCCATCCATATTTAATGGATAGCCAAGTGCAATCTCTTTAATACCTTCTTTAGAAATAATTTCTATTAGATGACCTAATAAACGGCGATAAGCACCTTCTGGAAAGCGGTAATTTTCTCTACCATGAGCAATGCCTAAGACATCGCTAATAGCAATTCCACATGTGGAAGTGCCTAAATCTAGGCCCATTACCTTATTTTGCATCGCTTAATTTCCCCTTTACCTTTTCTTTAAAAGCAAAGAAGCCTTCCGCTGTTTTTACTTGACCAGAGGCGCTTTCTTCTTTTCCTCCTCCGCCACCGAGAAGAACTTTGCTAAGATCTTTTAATAATGTATTAGCGGAATAGCTTTCTTTACCTTTTCCTTTGGCTAAAGCCACAATAGGCCTAGCCCCTTCTTTGCCACCGAGAAGAACAAAAATATAGTCGTTATTATTGCTCTTTAGTCTATCGCCTAAAGCCAATAAATCATTACGGCTAGCCCCTTCTTTTAAGTAAAAGAGGAAGGAAATGCCGTTAATATTTTGAATTTCGGAATTTATTGTTTTGGCTTCTAAGGAAGCAATTTGGTCACGTAAAAGAAGGATAGTTTTCTTATCTTCTTTTTCATTATTAATAAGGAGATCAATCTTCGTCTTGATATCTTTATCATTAGAAGAAGTTTCATCTTCAATATTTTTTAATAATTCTACTTTATCTTTGCAATATGTATAAGCTGCTAGGCCAGTTTTAGCGCTAATTCTTCTAACGCCACTACTGATAGCTTCATCGGAAACAATGACAAATAAAGAAATTTCCGAGGTATTTTTAACGTGTGTACCTCCACAGAATTCTTTTGAGAAATCGCCAAAAGTGACCACTCTAACCAAATCTTGATATTTAGAGGAAAATTCCATTTCAGCCCCAAGTTTCTTTGCTTCATCAATTGGTAAAACCAAGGTTTTTTCTTCGATCATATCGTTGATTTTTTGATTAACTATATATTCGACTTTTTCTTTTTCTTCTTTAGAAAGAGGTTTAATTGCATCATAGTCAAAACGGAGATAATTCTCGTCAACATAGCTACCTTTTTGATCAACTTGACGGTTTAAAACTTCTTTTAAAGCGCTATGAAGAAGATGGGTTGCGCTATGATTTTTTTCAATGTTTCTGCGTTTTGAAACATCAATCTTTAAAGTGATTTCCTCACCTTCTTGTATTTTTCCCTTTTCAATAACAATTTGATGGAGATGTTGTTTATTGGGAGCTTCACCGACATAAACAATTTTTCCTTTTCCTTCTTTAGTATAGAAGGAGCCAGTGTCAGAAACTTGGCCCCCCATTTCAGCGTAGAAAGGAGTTTCTAAAAAGATAGCTTCTCCTTTAGAGGTTATTTCTTTTACTTTCACACCATCTACAAATAAACCAATAACTTTAGATGTTAGAGTGTCTTTATCGTAAGTGAATTCACTCTTATCTTTAAAGGATAAGAGGTCTTTAGATTGCTTTTTAAAGCTTTCAATTTCTCCTCTAGCGGAACGAGCTCTTTCACGTTGTTCTTCCATTAATTTGAGGAAGGTATCTTCATCAACTTTTACGCCCTTTTCACTAGCAATTTCTTTAGTTAAATCAAATGGGAAGCCATAAGTATCATATAATTTAAAGGCAATATCTCCAGAAAGAGTTTTTTGACCATTTAAATAAGACATAAGCAGAGCTTCGCCACTAGATAAGGTCTTAATAAATTTTTCTTCTTCGTTCTTAATTTGATTTTCGATTAGTTCTTGTTTGGCTTTTAATTCAGGATAGAAAGAAGAATATTTATCGATAACAACTTGAACTAATTTATACATGAATGGCTCATTTAAAGATAATTTTTGTCCATATCTCATTGCTCTTCTAATTATTCTTCTTAAAACATATCCCCTTCCTTCATTAGAAAAGGAAGCGCCATCGCTAAGAGCGAAAGTTAAACAACGAATATGATCAGCGATAACTCTAAAAGCCATTAAGTTATCTCCCTCATATTTCTTTTTAGATAAAGCTTCAGTAGCTTTAATTATTGGCATAAATAAGTCGGTTTCAAAATTAGTAGGAGTTTCTTGAAGAATGCAAGCAATTCTTTCTAACCCTGCACCAGTATCAATATTTTTAGAGGGTAATTCTTTATAATTCTTTCTATCTACGCCGTTTTCTGCGTTATATTGAGAGAAAACAATGCCCCATAATTCAATATATCGGTCGTTTTCAATATCATCTTCTAATAATTTTTTGCCTAAGTGTTTAGGATCCCATTTCTCTCCTCTATCGTAGAAAACTTCAGTATTGGGGCCACAAGGTCCTTCTCCAATTTGCCAGAAATTTGATTCTAGAGGAATTAAATGGTCTTTAGTAATACCTGCTTTTTGCCATAAAAGAAAGCTTTCTTGATCATCAGGATTATATGTGACATAGAGCTTATCTTTGTCTAGACCAAAGCCTTCTTCAGTAGAAGTTAAGATTTGATAGGCCCAAGGGATAACTTCTTTACGGAAATAATCACCTATAGAAAAATTACCAAGCATTTCAAAGAAAGTATGGTGACGGGCGGTATGACCGACATTTTCAATATCATTAGTTCTGATTGATTTTTGAACATTGACGATTCTTCTTGAAGGAGGAATCTCGCTACCATCGAAATATTTCTTTAAACCAGTAACACCGGCATTAACCCAAAGAAGAGATTTATCTCCATCGGGAATTAAACTAACGCCAGAAAGATATTTATGGCCTCTATTTTCGAAAAATTTAATCCATAAACGTCTGATTTCTTCGCCTGTTAATTTTTTCATATTTATCTCCTAAAACAAAATAAAACACCCAGCGAAGGAACGCTTTTTGCGCGGTACCATCCTTCTTCACCTAGGGGTGCTCTTTTTTCTTCTTAACGCGAATGACGGGGACATTACTCCCATAATCGGAGGTGGCCTACCCATATTTATAATAAATATGGATTTCTTCTCCTAGAAAATTATAACCTTATCCAATTTATCCTCAATAATTTTTTTAGGAGTTAATTCGTTCGTTCATTTGAAGTTTTTAATGTTGAAATTTTAAATGAATACAGGTTTATGATTTGTTGTAATAACATTTTTAAATTGTTTTTAGAAGATGGCATTCGAAAAACCAAATATGCTGATGTTAGAATACGAAAAGTAGGAGAACTACTTGAATGTCCCGAAATAAATTGGGAAGAATTAACAAAAATGAACATTCCAAACTCTTATGCTAAATACTATCGTAGTCGATATGGCTCAACTCGTATTATTGCTTCAAATTCAAAATTATAAAACAATATAGAAATTAGGAAACATATGAAAAGATTATTGAATTAAAGCTGCTTTTATAAAGAAGAATTAAGTATGAATAAATTAAAAGACAGAATATAAAAATATAAAGTGGTCCTCTAAAATAAAGAATAAGCCAGTTTTACTACTAATTGTGATAGTTAGCCTGGCTTTTTAAATATTTACCAGATTTATGTCAAATGAACTCAATCATAAGAGTCAATTTTTATCATCAAGTTCGAATGATTTTATTAAGTTTTTTGGGAGGATAAGCTTTGAATTTTGGATTTAATTTTCTTTGCTCTTCAAACCATTTTTTTCGTTCATTTAATGACATCATAGACGAGTTTGGTTTATCGTCTGGATCATTTTCAAATCCATAATCTTCCCAACCACAAATTGGGCAAATATCATAAGATAAAATACTTTTAAATGTGTATTCGCCACATACAGGACATACATGCGGTTCTAGCTTTCCAACGAAATCAAGATAATATTCCCATTTTGGATTTTCTTTGATTTTTTGTTTATACCATTCTTTGTATTGATTTAGTGACATTTTGTTAGATTCATTTTTTAAATCTGGATTTGCAACTTGCTCTAAATCATAAAACCAACCACATTTAGAACACTGTGTAGTGTTTGGAGTTTCTCCATCATCAATTTCATCTTCTGACAATTCTGAAAAATAGAACTTCCCACAAATTGGGCAAAGCATAGGCTTAATTTGTTTTAATGTTTTATCCATTTTGTTATTTCCTGACCTTTCTTATTAGTATAAGTAAATTTTTTACCACTATGATGATATGAAATAACATACCCATCCTTTGTGATAATAGGTAATCGGCCATTCCTAGGATCATATTTATATGTGGTTCCATATTTATCAACTAAGCTCTTGTAATTTTGTCTATCCACTTCGTTGGCAAAGTGAACAGCTTTTGCAGCATAATCTTGTTTTGAAGTAGTACCAAATTCTTTGCCGTGATTTTTGAAATGCCGGTTTAAACCACCTTTAGAAAAATCTTTAGCCCAAGCATAGTTGATGTGTTTTGTGGCTTCTCCACGATGGTGTGCACCTTTAGTGTTACCATAGCGTAGGCTTGTTCCCTTAGTTGCCATATTGTTTCACCTCTTTATTTCTTTCTTCAATGAACGAATCGAAGAGATAAAACTCAACTGTTTCTTTATAATCATCAATGATATCTTTGGGAAGATGACCAACAATTATTAATCCTTTAGGTTCAAGTTTCTTAATAATGGCATCAATCCATAATCTCCATTCATATTTTTGTTCTTTTAATTGAACAAAACCATGAACGCCTAATGCAATATAGGTATGTTTTGGAAATGCATTAAGATATTCATCATTTATGCAATCAGCACCACCTCTACAATTTGGATATAGCGGAACACCATTATTAGCGTAGAAGAACGATAGCGATAAATTATCATTCAACTGTGCTTTTTGTTTTACAAGTGGCATGTCGGAATGGACCGAGAAATCCAAACCCATAATGCCTTTACAGCGTTTGAAAAAATTAAGATATTTTTTAGGGTTTTTTCTAACTCTTTCAAATACTGCATCTGGAGAATAGAAGTAAATAACATATTCGCTTAAATCTCCTTGGAAGTTGATTGCCTTAAAGAAAGGCATGACTTTTATTGGTGGATTGTTAGGAACCATATCTTCTCTCGTGATTGGATATTCTTCCTCTTTGGTGAAATTCGCCCCATCCACCAAAAACGCATGGAACGAATCTTCAATAACACCATTTTTATCTTTGTACATTGTAGTTTTGCTCCTTTCTAGTCATAAATTGACCGTACAAATACTTGGCGGATATGCTATAATGTACGTGTAGGGTGTGCATGTAGCATATCTAAGGCCTTCGTCATTGCAAGTGATGAGGCCTTTTTATTATTAGCGATACCAGCTTAATTTTTCATTAAGCGAATCGCCTAATAAACTATTAATTGTTTTCTCATAGTCTTTTTCACTTATATCAACCAAATGTATACGATTAGACCAATATCTAACTATGATTTCTGCTTCTGAGTTCGAAACATCAAATATTTCTGCAACAATTTCGGGATACTTAAACAAATCATCGTAATTATTAATAAGAGCAAGTGATGTAGGGGCTAATAAATAGGTTGCACCAAAATTTGCTTCTGCTTTATTTTTTTCGTTTTGTTCATTGTGTCCTAAAATAATGTGTATTAATTCATGAGCAAGAGAGAATCTTTGCCTTCTCTTTTTTGTGACTATGTTATCAATATAAATAACAAATTGTTGTGCGTGCGGATTATAAATTAAATACGAATTAGGATAACTAAATATTGTGTATTCGCTTATTTTTTTAGGGAATTTCAATAGTAGTTTAGAAGCAAAAACAATTTTGATTTTCATCTTCTCCGCTAGCTCAAAAACATTAATTTGTAATTTCCTAACATTATAATCCTCAAGGAAATTCGCAATTATTTTTTTTGATTTCTTCATACCTTTCATCGCTAAGTCGCATATTTCTCCTTTCTAATTTTCTAATAAAAATCTAATTAATTCTTTTTTGTCGGCATCGGTCATTGATTCCATTCCTCTAGCAAGTACTGTTTTCAGACGGATGAGATCCATTTTATTATCTTCAATGTCATGACCGATTAGCTCATCAGTAGTAACATGTAATGCATTAGCTAAATTGACAATAACATCGATTCTTGGTGTTCTTTCACCACTGAGGTACTTTGACATCGATGCTTCTGTTATACCAGAAAGATTAGCGAGTTCCTTTTGGTTAAGATGCTTCTCTTCCATAAGCATCTTAATTCTGTCTTTTATTTCCATTTTCTAGTGTCCTTCCTTAATGAACTTGCCTATATTATAATTTTAATGTGTGTAATGTCAACAACGGAAAGTATCGTTTATCATAAAACTAATAAATACATGTTGTATTTTTGTTTACGAGCGGGAATTAGAAACTAATATACAAGTAAAAAAATACAATTAATAAATTAGAACCACATCTAGATAAACATAAGCTTATCCAAAATACGAAAAACTTGAATTATAAAGTACTTCTTTAAAAATAAAAAATAAGCCTGTTTTCCAACCAAATACCGCAGTTATGCTGATTTTTATATTTAAATAATGTTTTTTTCTTATGTAATTGACAATTAAAGATCAAGCTTTAAATTAGTTTTAATAATACCTTCAAGTAATTTCGTTAATTCATTTTCTTATTTAAATAGAAAATATCCTCAATTATTCCTCCACCTAGCAATGTTTCTCCATTTTGATCATAAATGACGGCCCATTGGCCAGGAGTGACCGCTTTAACAGCGGGAGAATAAGTTAAATATGGTTTCTCTTCTAAATGTAAAAAACCGGGGTTATCTACTTGGCGATAACGGAATTTAATATTTACAGGTATAACTTTTTCCCCATTTAAAGGTAGATAATTTAGGTTAGAAATAGAGCATTTATCGCTTAAAAGGTGTTCGTCTTCATTGCCTTTGGAAACATATAAAATGTTATTTTTAGCGTCTTTTTTACAAACAAAGAAAGCTCCATCTTTCTCGCCTTTTATTCCTCCAATTCCTAAACCATGTCTTTGACCTAGGGTGTAATAAAGGACACCAGAATGTTCGCCGATTGTTTTATTAGTTTCTATCTCTTTAATAACGCCTTTTTTAGCAGGGAAATAATTCATTAAGAATTCTTTAAAATGTCTCTCACCAATAAAACAAACGCCGGTAGATCCGTGTTTGGACGAAACTTCGTTTAAACCAAGTTTAGAGGCTATTTCTCGAGCTTCTACTTTAGTAATTTTCGACATTGGGAAGAGCGAAGAAGCGATTTGCTCCTCGTTTAATGCGCATAAAAAGTAAGTTTGGTCTTTAGCTCTATCTAGAGGCTTTTTTAGATAATAACGGCCATTTATCTCAACTTTTTCCGCATAGTGACCCATGGCAATGTAATCAAAATTGTGCTCTTTAGCATAATTTAAGAAAGGACCGAATTTGATTTCTTTATTGCATAAAACGTCGGGGTTTGGGGTTCGACCTTTAGAATATTCATCTAAAAAATAAGAAAAAACGTTATCCCAATATTCTTTGATATAATCAATTCTGATAAGGGGGATATTTAGTTTAGCGGCCACCGCTTTAGCGTCCATATAATCTTTTTCTTGAGGGCATTGCTCATTATGAAAAGTCGGGTTACCTAAATAATCATTATTGAGTTGGGCATCCCAATTTCGCATATAGCAACCAGTGACTTCATATCCTTCTTTTAAAAGAAGGTAAGCCGCTATAGCGCTATCTACTCCACCAGAAAGACCTAATAATACTTTTTTGGCCATAATTTATTCTCCAAAAAGCTCTTCACTATCAAAAAGAATGGTAAAAGGGCCATCATTAATTAAATCAATTTTCATATCTGCTCCAAAAATACCTTCTTTTAAGGAAGGAAGATATTCTTTTAGCTTTTCATTAAATAAAGCGTAAAAGGTTTTAGCCTCATTTCCCGCCATTGCTTTAACAAAAGAGGGACGATTTCCTTCTTTCATTGAGGCATATAAAGTAAATTGAGAAACAGATAAAATCTCTCCATTCACATCTTTTAAAGAGAGGTTAGTTTTACCATTTTCATCTTCAAATAATCTTGAATTAATGACTTTTTTAGCCATTTTATCTAAAGAATCAAATTTATCGCCTTCTTTAAAACCAACTAAAAGAAGATAACCTTTGTCGATAAAGGCCACTAATTCATTATCAACGGTTAAAGAGGCTTTCTTAACTCTTTGTAATAAGACCCTCATAGATCCTCCTTAGTGATTATTTCATGAACTATAGGCCGCTCTTTTAATGGGACTCTACTATAGGTAATAGCTTTTTCTAAATCTTTAATGACATCTAAATAATTTTCTTTATTGGTATGAATTTCAAATAAAGGATCTCCTATCGAAACTTTATCACCGACTTTCTTCTTTAGGATAATACCGGCACTTAAATCAATCTCATCTTCTAAAGAGCTTCTTCCTGCCCCTAAGTGCATCGCTCCTTCGCCAAAAGAAAGAGAATCAATATGTTTGATATAACCATCTTCTTTGGCTAGGCAGGTTACAATATTTTTTGCAACCGGGAATTTACTAGGATCTTTTAAATAAGAGATATCGCCACCTTGATAAGAGAAAAGTTCTAATAATTTTTGGAATCCAGAACCATCTTTGATAGCCTTTGAAATGAGTTTTTCGCCCTCTTTTGGAGTAGAAACTTTCTTACCTAAATAAAGCATGATGCCACCGGCCTTTAAGATTAAAGTGGTAAAGTCTTTCGGACCTCTTCCTAAAAGAGTATCGATAGCTTCTTTTACTTCTAAAGAATTGCCGATAGCGAAGCCTAAAGGCTCGTCCATATCGGTTAAAATGGCAATTGTCTCTCTTCCAAGATTATCTCCGATTTGAACCATAGTTTTAGCAAGTTCTCGCGCTGATTTAAGGTCTTTCATAAAGGCACCAGAACCAAATTTAACATCTAATAAAATGGCGTTAGATCCGCTGGCGAGCTTTTTGCTCATTATGCTAGAAGCAATTAAAGGAATAGAAGGAACGGTTCCGGTAACGTCTCTAAGGGCATATAGCTTCTTATCTGCTGGGTCAATTTCCGCAGTTTGGCCGTTAATTGCTAAGCCGATTTCTCTAACTTGCTTTTTAAAGGCTTCTTCAGAAAGAGAAATGGAAGTTCCTTTAACAGATTCCATTTTATCTAAAGTTCCGCCCGTATGGCCTAAGCCTCTTCCGGACATTTTAGCTATTTTTACCCCACAAGAGGCCACTAAAGGAAGAAGAGCTAAAGAAGTTTTATCTCCCACTCCTCCTGTTGAATGTTTATCTACCTTTATTCCTGGGATAGAAGATAAATCGATGACATCACCGCTATAAAGCATTGCCTTAGTTAAAGAAGCAATTTCCCTTGGGTTCATTCCTCTAAAAAGAATGGCCATTAAAAGGGCACTTGTTTGGTAATCAGGTATGGAATTATTAGTAACCCCATTGACGAAGAATTTAATTTCTTCATCACTTAAAGGGAAACCATCACGCTTTTTTTCGATTATATCTAATATCCGCATCGTCTTTCTCCTAACTCTCTCTTTATTTTACCTTAAATTGGGATACTTTTTCCTCTTTAAATGAATAAAAAAATATTTTGTTCTAAAAATAGAGACATTTAGCTCTTTTTATTAGCAAATAAGGCAACTTTCTTAATTTTTCACCCTCTATTAAAAAATTAAGATTTATCTTATAATTAAGGGCATGGATTTAAAAACTTCTTTACTAACTCACATTAATGAAGAAGAGGTATCGTCTCTTCTAAACAGTATTTATCATGGCGAAGTTACTCATGCTTTACTTTTAAATACTAAAAAAATGTCTGATGAGGAATTCGTTTCCCGCTTCCCTAACGTGAAGAAACATCCTTTTGTTTCTCACGCTTATTATTACAAAAAAGAAGAATATGAATTTGGAAAAAATCTTCTTTATGATGATGGCGTTTATTCTATTGAAGATCCTAGCGCCATGATGGTTAATTATTTTTTAAAACCAGAAGAAGATGACGTTCTTTTAGATATTTGTGCCGCGCCAGGAGGTAAATCTATTGGCGCTTCTTTGGCAATGAATGACAAAGGCATCGTTGTTTCTAACGATATTAGTTATCCTCGGGCTAAAGCAATGTCCCAAAATGTAGAAAGAATGGGAAGAGGAAATATTATTGTTGCTTCTAACGATTTTGTTTTCTCTCATATCCATTTTAGAAATACTTTTGACAAAATTATTGTCGATGCTCCTTGTAGTGGTAGCGCCATGATTAGAAAAAATGATAAAGCGGAAAAGGATTGGCGTTACGAAAAAGTTAAAACCTGCGCTAAAAGACAACTCGAATTACTCGAATTAGCCTATGAAATGTTAAAAGATGGAGGAACATTAGCCTATTCAACTTGTTCTTTTTCTTTCGAAGAAAATGAAGGAACTATCTTAGCTTTTAAAGAAAAGCATCCGGAAATTGAACTTGTTTCACTTCCAGAAGATCCATCTTTTTATCGGTTAAATGAACTAAAGGAAGCTGTTCGACTTCATCCAGATCGTTTTGAAGGAGAAGGTCAATTTATTTGTTTATTTAAAAAGCCTGGCAAATTAATTAAAACTCCAAAAGTTCTCATTAAAAATGAACGCTATGAACAATTTTTAGATGATTATAATCTTCAAAACAGAAGTAACGAAATGATGCGCTCTAAATTCTATTCTTTATCGCAACATTTTGATTCATCTCACTTAAATATTCTTCGTTACGGCGTCAAATTATTTGAAATGCGCCAAATTTATATCCCTGACCACCACTTAAGTCATTTCCTTGGTCCTGAATATTCTTGGCCAATTAATTATGAAGAAGCTAAAGCCTATATTCATGGCGATACTTTCTTAACTGATAAAAAAGATGGCTTCTATATTGTTAGCTATGATAACCAAAATCTTGGCTATGTGAAGGTTGTCCAAGGGGTTGCTAAAAATCATTACCCTAAAGGATTAAGAAGAACTATCGATTAAAAATTACTTCCATTTTAAATCCCTTGAAAGAGGGATTTTTTGATATCCATTTTCGTAAAATGAGATATCTTTTTCTTTCATTTTAGTAACTTCGTTATTGATCATTTCGTGAGTTAAAGTAGCGATTTCTTCGGTATTTTTACCTTCATAATCTTGGGGATAAATAGGTTTAAAAATCTTAATTTGAATAAGCGTTCTTTTATAATTTGGCGAGGGTTTTAAAGCGTTAAATGTACCAAAAACAGCAACTGGTAAGATAACAATTTTTGCCTTCATTGCACCTTTAAAAGAACCTGGATGAAAAGGAGCAACTTCATTTTCAAAAGGTTTTTTATTACGAGTACCTTCTGGGTAAATTAAGAAACTTTCTTTATTCATTAAGCGTTCTTCTAAGGATTTCATAATTCCTAAAGACGCTCTTAGATCACTTCTAGGAAGGAATAAGCCATCCATAGAGGCGATAGCCTTACCCACGAAAGGATATGATTTAGCTTCCTCTTTCGCTACAAATGAGATGGGTTTAGAACATAAAGAAACCATCTTTAAAGCGTCATAATCACTTAAATGGTTAGAGACCATTAGAAAATTAGTGCCGCTATCTTCTAAAGCTAATAAATGTGAATAGCCTTCTATATGGCTATCCAAACGAAGTGCTTTATCTAAAGTAAGGGTAATTTGTCTTAAATGAGAATATCTACGAGTTATGGGATATTTCTGAGGATTTTTAGCGTAAAAGGGTAAAAATGAGAGCTCATAGGCTAATTTGCATAATTTAGTACAAATAACACGAGGATACTTTAGAGATAATTTCATGCGGTTATTATCCCACAAAAGAGAATGAATAGATGTATTAAATTAAATAGATTTTAAGCAACTATAGATTTCTTGAATTTCGCTTATTACATAGACGCCTAGTTCTTTATCTGTTTGGAGCCTCCCTTTTAGGAAGATAAGAGAACCTTCGGGAGCATTTAAAAAACGAGATCCTTTGCCTCCAAAACATTTAACGGGAATTTTATCAACTTCATAATGACCTCCGTTTGAGGAAGCAATTACTCGATCAATTTCTACATAACGTAAAGCTCCTCCGGAAAGAAGAGAACCTAATCGACCGCAAAGACTAACTGAACACACCATAAAAAATCCTTTCTAAAAGTTAGACATGGGATGATATTTTGTGCCGAAATTATTGGATTATTCGGGAGCGCAAAGCAAAATAGAGCGCTTGGGAAGGTAAATAGACTCTGCGAGCATATCTTTTGGAAGAGCACTTCCTTCCATTAAAAGAATTTTTGCTTCTCGCTTTAAGTCATAGACCCCTGCTACATTAGTCCTATTAATGAAGATAAATATCTCTTTATCTAAAGAATGTTGATTCTCACTCTTTTGAAGAATTTTAAATAAAGTAATACCAGAAAATTCCTCTATAGAATAAGAATTATCTTCGCTTAGGAAGAGAGGTCTTTGAAAGAATTGTAATGATTTTCTTAAGGCGATGCAATGTTTAATATAATCGCTACATTCTTTTCGCTCATCTAATAAAGAATAAGAGAACATATTAAAGGCATCTCCAGAATTATAAGTATTTCTTTTTCCAAATTTGCTTAATCCAATTTCTTCTCCAGCATGAATAAAAGGAACGCCGAAAGAAAATAATAGAACCGCTAAAGCGAATTTAGATCTTTGAAGAGATTCAGCTAAGTTATAACCTTTTTCATAAAATAAATAATCAAAATAGGTCATATCATCGTGACATTCTAGATAATTTATGGTTTGAAATAAGGAAGAAAATTTAGGATTATGGGGCCAAATATTTAGGGAAGAGCCTAAGAAACAATAATTAAAGTCGTTATTAGAAACATTATTGTTAGCTAACGCTTTTTTCATTGTATCGCGATAAAAATCGTTAAAGAAAGCGACATGGCTTATTTCCGAATGATTACCCATATCCGCAGTTATGAAAGGAAGACTATTATCCATTTTCCATCCCTCTCCATATAAAAGAGCGTCCGGAAGATAAGAGTGCACAAGCTTTTCCACTTCTTGCATAGTCTTAATATCAATTAAGCCCATTAAATCAAAACGGAATCCGTCAATGCCGTAGAAAGTCATCCAGTGCTTTATAGCGTCTAAAATAAGTCTTCTACACATTGGGCGCTCTGAAGCTAAAACATTTCCACAACCGCTTTCATTTTTATAGCTTCCATCAGCATTTTTTCGGAAATAATAATTGGGAAGAGTTAATTCCAACGAATTTCTTTTTTGGTCATAAACATGATTAAAAACGACGTCCATAACAATCCTAATTCCCGCTTCGTGATAGCCTTTTACCATCTCTCTAAGATCATTTATACGACTATAAGGATCAGAAACATTAGAAGCGTAACTTCCTTCAGGGAGAAAATATTGTACGGGGTCATATCCCCAGTTATAGTTTTTAGAAGGAGATAATTCATCAATGGTATCAAAATCAAAAATAGGCATTAGTTGGAGGTGCGTAAAGCCTAAAGACGTAAAATAATCAAAACCCGCTTTATTGCCTTTTTTTGTCTTTCTTCCTTTTTCAATTAAGCCTAGATATTTTCCTTTATGAAGAATATCAGTGCTTTTATCGCTAGTTAAATCGCGAACATTTCCTTCATAAATTATAGCGTCACTTAAACCATGACTTGGAGGCAGACATTCCCTTTTTAAATCAGGAGAAAAGTCATTTAAATTAAGCAAAACGCTTTTAGAAGCATTGGGTAAAGAAGCTAGCGCATATGGGTCAATTGTTAGATGAGAGATTTCATTATTGGTGACTAAATATTGATAGGCACATTTTTCGTAATTGCCCTTTAAAGTTAAAGCATAAACGCCTTTTTCTCCTCTTTTTAAGGGATATATAGTTAATTCTTCATCTTTATATAAATATAAAAGAACGCTAGAAGCTAAGGGAGCAAAGAGATAAAAATTAGTTTCTTCTTTATTACATATTGCCCCTAAAGGACCATCATAAGAAAAATTCTCATCAAAATCGGGGAAAGAAGTAGCTTTAGATACATCTAAAGGAATTAAGATAGAGGGTAATTCTAAAAAATATGAATGCCCTAATTCTAGAGGCTTAGATAAGGTAATTTCTAAATACGACTCCCCTTTATCATTCTTTTTTTGTAAATAAGTAAGGGCTTCTTTATCTTTATGATCAATTAATAAAAAAAGAGAAAAAGAAGTATCAATGAAGGGTTTTTGATAGGTTATATGAATAATGTTGGGAGCAACTAATTTAGCTAGATAGAGATTATCCATTAATCGTTATCTCCACTTAAAGTTATGCTAGAGGCAGGACGATTAATATCGACATGAACTAATACTTTGCAACCTTTAGACGTTGTCCCTGCTTCATCTTTAGCGACAATTCCATCTTTTTGAAGTTGAGCAAAGATTCTGCCTGCTCGAGGGAAACCAATTTGGAATTCTCTTTGGATCTTAGAAATAGAGGTATATTGTTGCGTCATAATGGTTTCTTTAACGTGGTTATAGAAATCTTCGTTAGATTGCGCTTTGAGCTCGCTCTTAGTTAAAGGCATAATTCCTTCATCAGAAGTGACGTTACTACGGACGTTTTCATGATCAACTAAATCGAGGAAGAAAGGATTAAATTCTGGTTCCCTTTGATTACGAATATAATCACAAACGGCATTAATCTCAGACCCCGAACAATAGCAGCCTTGGCATCTAGTAAAGCCAGTTCTCGCAACTTGAGGGCAATCTACAAGCATATCGCCATTACCAATTAATTCTTCAGCACCTTTTTGAGAAAGAATAGTATTCGAGTCTATAGCGCTAGACATCGATAGAGCGACACGGGCAATAATATTAGCTTTAATAGTACCAGTAATAACCTGAACTGTTGGTCTTTGAGTAGCGATAACTAAATGGATACCGCAAGCTCTAGCTTTTTGAGCTAAACGAACAACTGGTTCTTGAATATTTTTACAAGTATCTACTAAATCGGCGAATTCATCGATGAAAACAACGATATAAGGTAATCTTGCGTAATCATGTGTAGGAACAAATTCTTCATTCCATTCTTTGATATCTTTTACACCGCTACATTCAAAGGCTTTATAACGGTTATCCATCTCGATTAAAAGTTTATCAAGACAGACTTTGGCTTCGGAAGGTTCTTTAACGACGGGACATAAAAGATGGGGTAAATCATGATATTTAGATAATTCAACACGCTTAGGATCTACTAAAACAAGTTTTACATCATCTGGGCTATTTCTCATGATAAGAGACATAATTAAGCCATTAATAAAGACAGATTTACCAGATCCTGTAGTACCAGCAACAAGTAAATGTGGGAACTCATTTAACTTAGCAAAAATAGGCTTATCATCAATATTTACACCGAATGGAACATTTAAATCCGCCTCTCCTTTTAAAGGAGGTAGAGCGCTAACCATTCTTTTTAGAGAAACAGTTGATGTTTTATTATTAGGAACTTCTAAACCGGAGGTGCTTCTATTTCTAACGATACTTTCAAAACGGATACCAGCGCCTTCTAGACGGATGGCGATATCATCAATAATTCTAGGAATAGAATTAACAGAAACATCGCTGTCAGTTCTGATGTTATAACGAGTTACACTAGGTCCAATCGTATAATCTTCAACATGAGCGCCGATATTAAAATTACGGAAAGCTTCGTTAATAGTTTCTTTTCTTCTTTCGCAATTAAGCTTTTCTTGTTCGCTTTCAGGATCTTTTGGATATTCTTTGAGTAATTCAACAGGTGGAAGAACAAATTTCTTTCTAGGCTTTTTGTGAAGCATGCCGATGTTATCTAATAATTGTTCCATTGTTGGTTTAGCAGGTGGAACGGGAGTAGCAGGAACTTCAGGAGCTTCTTCCTTTATTTCTTCTTTTATCTCTTCTTTAATAACAGGGTCGCGTTCCTCTTGAAGAACATTATTAATAACAATTTCGGGCTTCTTTTCTGCTTTCTTTTCTTGAGCAACATTGTCTTTTGATGGCTCTTTTGCAAGGATTTCTTGATTTTGCTCATCTACTTTTTCATTAATAGAGGGAATTAATGGCTCTTCTTTTGTTTCTTTAGAAACTGGAGGAACGTTAACAAAAGGAACTTCTTCCTTAATCTCTTCCTTAACGAAGGGATTATCGTAGGTTGCCTCGGTTTTAGAGATTGATGTTTCTTCTTTAGCTTCCTCTACTTTATTTTCTGACGGAATATTAGTTTTATTAATAGTTTCTGAAAAATCGAGAACATTACCAAATATCTCATTATTTGTATTCTTTTTCTCTTCGATAAAAGCATTAGTTGTAGTTTCAGAAATAAGGTTATTTTCCGCTGCTTTTAGACTTTCTTTAGAAGCGGCAACAAAGGTTGCAGAAACAGGAGAAGAAGGCTTCTCATCTAAAGAGAAATGAGCCTCAGAAAGGCCATTTTTCTTAATTTCATTTAAGGAAGGAGAAATATTTTCAAAAGGAGGTTTTATTTCTTCGGGCGCTAGAGGAGAAGAAGAGAAAGTATCTCGATTGTCAAAGCGAGAAGGTAATTTTTGATTATTAACAATATGCTCTACAAAAGGTTGATCTTCGCTTTGAGAGGTCTCTTCTTTATAGGAAAAAGGTTCGTTTGAAGAAGATTCATCTTTAGCTAATAAAGCTTCCTCCGCTTCTTTTCTTCGATAGTCTTCTTCGGAGGCTTTTAAGGCCTTTTTCTTACTTCTATTTAAAGATATTTTTCGTGCTAAAGGAGCAAGTACTGGAGTAAATAAAATTAAAAATAAGCCTATGGCAAATAAGATAACTACAAAGACAATTACTAAAGCTAAAGAATCTTTAGATAAAAGAGCACTTAAAGCGGTAAAAGGCACACCGCCAGCAACTTTTAAGTTAATTGTAATTTCACCAGAAGTATTTTTAGCAAAATTTTGATAAACATTAAAAATATCGTTAACTGATTTGTTTAAGGCTAAGAAATTCAGTAAACCAAACAAGAATAAGAAACCAAAAAGGAGAGAGATAATACCTAGATGAACCTTTAAAGATAATTTAGGAAAATGCCCTTTGAAAAGCAAAAATAAGCTATAAACCCCTAATAAAGGTAAGCCTAAATAATAAAAGGTATAGCCTCCCAGCCAAATAACGGCATATCCTAAAGGACATAAAGAGCCATAAACTGAAAGGAAAAATAAAAGCACAAACAAAAAGAGAGATGCACCTAAAGCTTGAGAAATATTTTTCTTTTCAATTTGTTTCATAGGACAATTAGATTTCTAGAATAATCGGTAAAACCATTGGCTCTTTGCCAGTTAGTCTTCGAATAGTATAAGCGCATTTATCGTAAATGTTTTGTTTAACTTGATTAATGTTGAAATTTCCACGTTTGTCCAAAGAATCATCTAAAGTATTTTGGAAAACTTTAGTAACTTCTCTAAGAACGGTTTCAGCATCTTTTGTAAGGAGCATACCCCGCATTTGGACGTCTGGTCCGGCTATAAGAGCGTGCGTTTTTTTATCTAAAGAACAAGACAAAATAACGACGCCTTCGGATAATTTTTGGCGGTCTGAGAGAACGAATTCGCCAACATCACCAACTCCACTACCATCAATAAGAATATCTCCATGGGGGATGTTCTCATTCTGAATATGGCCACCTTTTTCATCAAAAATAACACTTAAACCATTTTCTAATAGGAAGATATTGGTGTGATTTAATTTTCCTTTCATAGAAACTGCCACTTGAGCATTTGCTAAAAGATCTTTATAAAAACCTTTTACAGGAACGTAATATTTGGGGTTAAGAATAGAAATCATCATTTTGATGTCTTCTTCAGAAGCGTGCATCATTAAAAATTCTTTTTTATTGATGTTACGCACTTCGCAACCGCTACGATATAACTCATCTAGAGCGTCAGTAGCTTCTAATTCAGTATTGTCGTCACTTGGGGCCGCTAAAATAAAGGTGTCAGTTGGCTTAAGTTTGACGACTCTTCCGCTTTCTGCTTGTCCAGCGGCTAAAAGAGCAATTTTACTAAAGATTTTTGCAGGATATCCAAGAACTAAAACTAACAAATCGGCATCTCTATAACGATTAATATCATCGCTCGCGGCATAATTTTCGCTAGGAATCATTAATTGATTGGAGCGTTGCATTTCTTCGATTGCTTCTGTAGTTTCCTTATCATAAGGAACTATTCTTCTATGCGAAGAAATAGCTAAAGAAATAATTTCATCAATGTTATAGCAGTTAGGAGTAAATAAAGCGGTAAAAACTCTTCCTGGGGCATCTTTGATTTTTGTTTCAATAAGAGGAGTTAATTTATAATTTGGGGCTGTATAACCACTTCTATGAGCGTAATAACTCTCTAAAAAGAGAGCAAGCGTCGGTTCTTCACCGATTTTTGATAGAGCGTTCATATCGTAACGATAATTTTTGTCTGCATTATTTTCGATAACAAAATCACTAGGGAAAATGACATTTCCATAACTTGTGGAAATAGCAATACCACTACTTAAAGCGGTATTATGAGAAGTTTGGAAGAAGGAAATAGTTCTCCCAGCTACTTTAAAGGTACTAGTAGGTTCTACGATTTTAAAATTAAAGGACGAAGTATCGATTTTAACGTGTCTAGCGAAGGTTTGGAACATAGCGATAGTAACTCTAGATCCATAAATTGGCGCGGGAGCTTCATTATATAAATAAGCTAAAGCACCAGTTTCATCATCGTGACCATGAGGTAAAAAATATCCTTTTATTTGATTTTTATGTTCCTTTAAATAAGTAAAATCAGGAATTACATAATCAACGCCAGGCTGTGTTTTATCAGGAAAACGAACCCCTGCTCCAATAACAAATATATCGGAATTAATCTCCACAACATAACAATTCTTTCCTATTTCGTCTAAGCCACCAAGAGCAAAAACCCTAATTCTATCGTTCATCTTGTCTCCTACTTCATTTTATTATAAAGGAAATATTTATTTCCTTAAATCGTATCTAGTTAATTTTAAAAGCTTTTTATCAATTTTTAGGACTTTTTATTGGTAAATGGTCTTTAAGAATTATTTTTTGGTCTTTTAAACTCTTTAGGTAAACAAAATCTCCTTCCAATACCATATAAGTTGCTTCCCTCCCACCTTTAGGAAAACCTACACTTCCTGGATTTAAATAATAAATGTCGTCTTCATGAAAGCCCATTTCATATAGATGGGTATGGCCATAAACATTGATTGTATCTTTTTTAAAATTTAAGTTTTCATAACTTTCTTTATCCCCATGATAGAGAAGAAAGTCCCTATTTAGAGCATGTTCTCTTCTATTTAGAGGGAAAGAAAAATCTGTAACCATAGCGTCAACTCTAGAATCGCAGTTCCCTTGGACTAATTTAATTTTGTCTTTGTAGCCTTTTAAGAGATTAGCAACACCCATTGGATCATAATCGCTAGGCACTCCATTACGTGGACCATTATATAATAAGTCACCTAAAAACCAGATTTCATCTGGGTTTTCTATAGTTAAATCTTTAATTAGAATTTTAGCAGCTTCTAGCCGTCCATGAATGTCCGAAAAAATAAAGATTTTCATATTTTTAATTTATTTTCTTTAAAGTTGAGGTAGCGACTAATGGGATGCCTGAACCCGCTAAATCTTTGATTAAAATATCGCCAACCTTAATAGGAGCCTTAATTGATAAAGCATTAATTTCTTCCATTGCTTTAAAAAGAAGGCCTTTTGGTATAGGTTTTTCACTTTTTGCAGAACATAAAGGGAGTGTCGCTCCCTCGATTTTAACAGTGGAAGTTATAACTCTTTCAGGAGAGAGAACTTCTTGTTTTCCATAGATAGCTCCGCGAGGGCAAAAATTACCACTTACTTCTAAGGAAGGGCTTACTTTTAAGTGACACCCTCTAGGGCAACAAATACAGATTAATTCTCTTTCTTTTTCCATTATTTATCCTCTTTCTCGACAACTGAAATAGAAATTTCTTTGTTAGCTTCTAATAAAGAGGAAGGAACATTAAGAAGTTCCATCTCGCTTGGTATTAAAAAAGGCTTATAAAAGCGTTTAATTTCTTTATTGTCGGCTTTTAAAACTACATAAATGTTCTTTTCTGGTTTCTTAACACGGAATTTAAAAGTTGTTTTTTCTTCAAGGGGATAATTTAAGATTCCAGGGACTACATACCCGATTCCATTATCTGCTTTAACGCTAATTGTTTTTGTGGCGCTTTTTTCGCCATTAAGAATATATTTAGCGGCTTCTTCTCCAGCTTTTCTAGCCTCAACCACAACGTTATCAACTAAATCATGAACATGTAAAACGTTACCAGCACTAAAGATGCCAGGAAGTGAAGTTTCGTAGTGTTCATCGACTAAAGCGCCTCTTGAAGCTCCCACTTTAACGCCGATATTTGATAAAAGAGTGTTATTAGGAATTAAACCAATAGAAAGAATTAAGGTATCGCAAGGTATTCTTTTAGCAGTTCCTTCAATGATTTTTTTATTTTCATCTACTTCTGAAAGTTCGATAGCTTCTAAGCGATTTTTACCAATAACTTTAGAAACAGTATGGGATAAATATAAAGGAATAGAGAAATCTTCTAAGCATTGAACAATATTTCTATTTAAACCATTGCTCCAAGGACATAATTCGGCGACACCAAGGACTTTTGCTCCTTCTAGAGTTAATCTTCTAGCCATAATTAGACCTATATCGCCACTTCCTAAAATAAAGATTTTCTTACCAGGAAGATATCCATATAAATTAAGAAGTAATTGGGCAACACCAGCACTCATAATTCCAGAAGGACGATCACCAGGTAAAGCGATAGCGCCCGCACTTCTTTCGTAGCAACCTGCGGTATAAATGATGGCTTTAGCTTTTACTTCAAAAAAGCCTTCTTCATTAGAATAAGTGACAATTTTATCTTTAGAAATATTCGTTACATAAGCGTTTAATAAATAAGGAATTTTTCTTTCTTCAACTTGAGAAATAAAACGGAGAGCAAATTCTGGACCTGTTAATTCTTCTTTAAATTCACCAAGTCCAAAACCATTATGAATGCATTGATTTAAAATGCCGCCAAGACGCGGATTTCTTTCTAAAATTAAGATATCTTTTATACCTTTATCGTAGGCGGATATTGCGGCAGAAAGCCCGGCACTTCCTCCACCAACAATTACTAGAGAAACTTCTTTCATTATTCTTCTCCTTTCTTTAATTTGGCATATAAGAAAGGCGAATTTTCTTTACCATAATTAATTTCTGATAAATCTTTATGCTCGTATTCTGCTAATAATTCGAGAACTTTAGCACCGCAGAAACCACCTTGGCATTTACCAAACCCCGCTCTAGTTCTCTTTTTCATAGCTTTCATGGTTAAGCAAGGAACTTTTCTAGATAATACTTCTCGCATTTCCCCTTCAGAAACTTGTTCACAATCGCAAAGTATATGTCCATAGGCAGGATGTTCTTTAATAAAAGCATCTCTAGTTTCTGGGTCCATCTCTTTTAGATTGGTATAAGGTTTAATAGAAGGTTTATAATTTTCCTTCTTTTCTGCTTTTAAGAAGGGAGCAACGAAGGTATTGATTAAATATTCACCAATCGCGGGTGAGGAAACTAAGCCTGGAGATTCGATTCCAGCAGCATTAATAAAGGTTGGATCGCCATTATTAGGACCAAGTATAAAATCATGGGTTGAGGGTGTGGCACGCATTCCACTATAAACACGAATTGAGGTTTTAAAGGGGATATTGGGAACCATCTTTAGAGCGCTTTCTTTAATTTTTGAAAGGGTTAAGGGATCAGTAGAAAGATCATCTTTATCTTCTACTGGTTCACTTGAAGGACCAACTAAATAATTTCCCGAAGTTGTTCTAGTAAATAAAACGCCTTTGCCTTTTTTAGTTGGCAAAGTAAAGAGAACATGATTAACAAGTCCTTTTTTCTCATGGTCTAAAACATAATATTCGCCTTTTCTTGGTTCAATTTTCCAAGAGATATTACCAACCATTTTAGCAATATCATCAGAATGCGTTCCAGCGGCATTGATGACCATTTTGCAAGGATATTCAGATTTTGTAGTTCTAATAACCCATCCTTCTTTAGTCTTATTTATAGCTAAGACTTTCTCTCCAAGTTTAAGTTCAACGCCGTTATCTAAAGCATTTTCTAAAGCGTGAATGCCTAATAAGAAAGGGTTAACAATTCCCCCATCTTTGCATAATAAGCCGGCGATTGCTTCTTTACTTACATTAGGTTCAGTTTCAAAAAGTTCTTCCTTAGAAAGTATTTTGGCTTCTACTTCGTTTTCTTTAGCTCTTTCTTGAAGGTCTTTTAGCGTATTAATTTCTTCTTCTGAAAAAGCTAAGGTCAAAGTCCCACATTTTTCAAAAGGAACGTCTAATTCCTCACAAATTTTTGGCATCATTCTATTACCAAGAACATTAAATTTAGCTTTATTAGTTCCTGGAAGCGGATCATAACCGCTATGAGCGATGGCGCTATTAGCCATGGTTGTTTCATCAGAAACATCAAGGTTCTTTTCAATAACTAATGTTTTTAAAGAATAGGCGGAGGCACTACGAGCTAAGAAAGAACCAACCGCTCCTGCCCCAATAATTATTAAATCCCACATACAAAAGTAGTATAAGGTGTTTATCCTTTTTTATCCATAGGATAAAAGGAAATAAATAGCTAAAAATCAAAAAAACAAGCCGTTTTTGCAGCTTGTTTTGCGAATTATTAATTAATTAGCGACGTCCGTTACGGCGGTCATTTCTGGGGGCGTTTCCGTGTCTAGAAGAACGGAAGGAAGAACTGTTGTTACCTCTTTCTGGTTTATTTGGTTCAACATATCCTTCTGGTTTAGCTTCGAATTCACGATGCGAAAGCTTAATTTTGCCTTCTTCTAAGCCAACAACAACTACTTTTAAGGTATCACCGACTTTGACTACATTTGTAGCATCGTCGATATAATTCCAGCCTAGACGAGATACGTGGCATAATCCATCAGTATCGCCGAATAGATTAACGAAAGCGCCATAATTTTCTACACGAGTAACCTTACCTTCAAAGATTTCGCCAACTTTGGCTTCTCTGACGATATCATCAATGCGGGCTTTGGCCTTTTCGATCATCTTCTTATCGGTGTGATAAATAGTGATTTTACCATCATCATTAACATCAATTTTAACTTGTCCACAAGTAGCAATAATGTCATTAATGACTTTTCCACCCGTTCCAATAACTTCTCTAATTTTGTCTGGATCAATATTGAAAGTGACCATCTTAGGAGCATATTCACTGACTTCTTTTCTCGGCTCAGCGATGCAATTTTCCATAACATTACGGATTTCTGCTCTGGCTTTCTTGGCTTGTTCAAGAGCTTCACTTAATACTTCTCTAGTAACACCATGAATCTTGATATCCATTTGGAGAGCGGTAATACCATTTTTAGTGCCAGCGCACTTAAAGTCCATATCACCGAAGTGGTCTTCTAAACCTTGGATATCCGTTAAAATTGTATAGTGATTAGTCTCTTTATCAGGGCTTCTTGAAGGATCATTAGTGATTAATCCCATAGCGATACCGCTAACAGTATTGGTGATAGGAACACCTGCTGCCATTAAAGAGAGACAAGAAGCACAGATTGAAGCTTGGGAACTAGAACCGTTACTTTCAACAACATCGGCAACACAACGAATTGTATAAGGGAATTCCTCTTCTGAAGGAAGGACGTAAGAAAGAGCCCTTTCGCCTAAAGCACCATGACCAATTTCTCTTCTTCCTGGAGTACCCATTCTCCCGATTTCACCAACAGAATAAGGTGGGAAATTATATTGATGCATGAAACGTTTTTCGCCTTCATTAGTAATTCCATCAATAATTTGGGCATCACTTAGAGGGCCTAATGTAGTTGTGGAAATAACTTGAGTTTGGCCTCTAGTAAACATCGCGCTACCATGAGTGCGTGGAAGTAAATCAATTTGGGCATCTAAAGGACGAATTTCGTCAACTTTTCTGCCATCTGGACGTATCTTTTCTTCGATGATGAGAGTACGAACAACTTTAGCAACCATCTCTTCGAGGATGCCTTCAATCATCATCATTTTTTCGGCATGTTCTTTCTCAGTATCTTCCTTAATTTCATCATATTCATTAAGGACTTTTTTCTTTAAAGCATCGACCGCATCTTGTCTTTCTAATTTATCGAAGATACGAACGGCTTTTTCTAAATCTGCACCAATTTCTTCTTGGATATGGGCTTTTGTAGCTTCATCTGGTGTAAAGAGAGTGATTTCTCTTTTAGCTTTACCACAAGCTTGAACAATTTCATTTTGGAAAGCACAAAGTTTTTTGATTGCTTCGTGACCAAACATAATGGCATCAAGCATTTCTTCTTCGGGAACTTCTTTAGCGCCTGCTTCAACCATCATAATAGCGTCTTTAGTGCCAGCAACAGTTAAATTAATATCGCTCTTAGCGCGTTCTTCTTCGGTTGGATCAATAACAAATTGACCATTAACACGGCCAACAACAACCCCTGCTACTGGACCATCAAAGGGAATATCAGAGATGCATAAGGCTAAGGAAGCACCGAACATAGAGGCCATTTCCGGGCTATTGTTCTTATCGCAGCTCATAACAGTGCTAACGATTTGGACTTCATTTCTAAAACCTTCCGCAAATAATGGACGAATAGGACGATCAATAAGTCTAGAAGCTAAAGTTTGATGATCATCGGGTCTACCTTCTCTACGAAGGAAACTTTGCGGAATTTTTCCAGCTGCATACTGCTTTTCAATGTAATTGACGGTAAGAGGGAAGAAATCTCCACCCTTTGGTTCGTCGGCACAGCAAGCAGTATTTAATGTGACTGTATCCCCAAAACGAACTAGCACGGCGCCATCGGCTTGTTTTGCGATTTCGCCTGTTTCAACTTGAAGTTTCCGTCCTTCAAAGTCGATTACGAATGTCTGTTTACTCATTCTTTTTTCTTTTTCCTTTTTTATATAACCCTCGTATCTTACCACAACTATCGCTTTCAAACATTATTAAAAGGCTAAAAACAAAAAAATGAGGAGAAAGATTAATCTTCTTTCCCCTCATTTAGTATTTCTTATCTAAACAAATTATTTACGGAGAGATAAGGAAGCAATGAGCTTTTCGTAACCTTCGTAATCAGTTTTGGCTAAATAAGCAAGTAAGGCGTGACGTTTACCAACTAATTCCATAAGAGAACGTTTTGCAGTTGCGTCTCCATGGTTAGCTTTAAGGTGAGCAGTTAAATCAGCAATTCTCTTAGTAAGAATAGCGACTTGGACCTCGGTGCTACCAGTGTCTTTTACATTTTTACCAAATTTGGTAACAATGGCTTTCTTTTCGTCTTTGTTGAGCATTTGTTTTTCTCCTTTAAATTGGCTCTAGGCATTAACGAAGCAAAGTCGAGGAGATTCGGCTAAACAACGTTAAGCTGCGATGAAAATATACCTAAATAAAGTCGTTGTTGCAAGCATAATCAGTCAGATGGTCCTTTTAACCATTCTATATAATAGAAATTTTACTTTTTTATTGCTTAGGGAGCCCTTGAAGACTAAAATTTCACCGGTCAAGAGGGGGATTTTTTATGGAAATTCGGAATATCGCTATTATTGCACACGTTGACCATGGGAAAACTACCCTAGTTAACTCACTTTTAACGTCTTCGCATACTTTTAGAGATAATGAAACTATTCAAGATAGAATGATGGATTCTAATCCTATTGAACATGAAAGAGGGATTACTATTTTAGCTAAAACAACTTCTATTATTTATAACAATAGCAAGATTAATATAGTTGATACTCCAGGGCACGCCGATTTTGGTGGCGAAGTTGAACGTATTATGCATATGGTTGATGGCTGCCTTCTTTTAGTTGATGCCTATGAAGGAACGATGCCTCAAACCCGTTTTGTTTTGAAAAATGCCTTAGAGAATCATATTCGTCCAATTGTGGTTATTAATAAAGTTGATCGCCCCAATGCTGATCCTCTTAGAGCGGTTGATGAAGTTCTTAACCTCTTTATTGAACTTGGTGCTCCAGAAGATTTGCTAGATTTCCCAGTTTGCTATGTAAGTGCTTTAAATAACACTTCTTCTTTATCTCCTGATCCCAAAGACCAGAAACCAGGAATGGACCCCTTATTTAATTTAATTTTAGAGAATATACCAGCGCCAAAATGCGATGTTAACGCGCCTTTCCAAATGCAAAGCGCGCTTCTAGACTATAACGATTTTGTTGGAAGAATTGGTATTGGCACTATTAAAAGAGGAACAGTCCATGTTGGTGACACTCTAGTGGACTTACGAAAAGATGGCACCTCTAGTAACTTTAAAGTCATGAAGTTATATACCTTCTATGGTATGAATCGAAACGAAGTTAATGAAGTTAGCGCTCCAGATATCTGTGGTATTGCCGGACTTAGCGATATTGGTGTTAGCGATACTCTTTGTGCCCCTGCTTCTTTAGAAAGATTACCTTTATTACGTGTTGATGAACCAACATTACAAATGGAATTTGGCACTAATTCATCTCCTTTAAGAGGACAAGACGGTAAGAAAGTTACCGCTAGAGTCATTGAAGAGAGATTATTTCAAGAAACACAAAGAGATGTATCTCTTAGATTTAGCCGCGTTCCTAATAAGGAAAGTTGGATTGTTTCTGGAAGAGGTGAACTTCATTTAGGCGTTTTAATTGAAAATATGCGAAGAGAAGGCTACGAACTTGAAGTAGCCAAGCCTCAAGTAATTATCAAAGAAATTGCCGGCGTTAAATGTGAACCTTATGAAGATTTACAAATTGATGTTCCTAATGAATTTGTTGGGGATATGATGACTTCTTTAGGAGAAAGAGGCGCTAAATTAATCGATATGAACGATAATGGTTCCATTACTCGATTAAATTATGAAATACCTTCTAGAGGACTTATTGGTTTTATATCTAAGTTCCTTACAATGACTAAAGGATATGGCATTATTAACCATACCTTTAAAGAATATCGTCCTCTCTTCTCTCATGATTTAGGAGAAAGAAATATTGGTGTTTTAGTTTCTACCGATAAAGGAGAAGCCACTTCTTACGCATTAGAAAAGGTCGAAGAACACGGCACTATGTTTATTGTTCCTGGCGATTATTGCTACGAAGGCATGATTGTTGGGGAACATCGTTATCCTGTTGATTTAGCGGTTAATTGTACTCAAAGCAAGCCAATGACTAACGTTAGAAGCAGCACTAGAGAATTAACAATTGTCTTAAAAGCGCCTCGCAAGATGACTCTTGAAGCTTGTTTAGACTACATTAATCCTGACGAATTAGTGGAAATTACTCCTCATGCAATAAGAATGAGAAAACGGATCTTAAATACTTCTGAAAGAAAGAAGTTTGATGCCCATCAAAAAGCTGCGAAAGAGGCAATGGAAAATAACAAATAATTGTTAATATTTTTCTAAGATTTTGGTAGCGGATTTAGCCAATAATTCGCTACCTTTTTTGACGTTTTCCTCGTAACAATTAGTTCCTTCTCCAGAATCGCTTATTACGCGGAGGGCCGCAAAAGGTAATTGTAGGTTATACGCTATAGCGGCTTCACTCCCCGTCTCCATATCAATAGATTCGGCATTAAAAGAATTTTTTAAGAAGTCTTTATCTAGTTTAGAAGCAATAAATTTATCACCACTACATTCTATAAAAGAAGGAATTGAATGGGGATTTGCGGTTAAAATGATATTTCTTAATTTTTGATTAGCTTCAAAATAAACTATTGCCGGGTCGAAGAAAGCTCCTAAGGGATCTCCAAAGGGAGTAGTATCAATATCATAATTAACGAATTTTTCTGGGACAATCGCGGTTAAAGAAGGATATTTATCGCTATTTAAAGAGGCACTTAAGCCAAGGGAAATTAGAACATTAACTTCTTTATATAATAAAGGGATCACCGCTACTGCGGCTCCTGATAAGGTTTTCCCAATCCCGGAGATTACTAATAAGAATTTTTTATTTTGGTATTCTCGAAGAGAGAAAAGAGCGACCCCGTGTTTTTCATTTTTAATTTCTTTAGAAATATCCAAAAGAGGTTTAGCCTCTTTTTCCATAGCAAAAATAAAGGCAATCATAAATTAGTTAGCTCCTTTCTCATGGTTTCTAAGTCTTTTTGAAGCTGATTTTTTAGCTTTTCAAGTGAAGCGAATTGCTTTTCTTCTCGAATAAAGAAAAGAAAATCAACATAGAGAGTTTCCTCATAGCAATTACCTATAAAGCCATCTAAATAAACTTCTACTATTTCCTTTTTTAATTTTCCTACTGTTGGAGCTTCTCCAACATTGATAATGCTTTTATAAGGCATTCCTCTTAAATAAGATATACCCCCATAAACTCCTCTTTTTGGTAATAAATAATCTATAGATAAATCTAAATTCGCAGTCGGAAAAGAGATTTTACGGCCGTTTTGAAAGCCTTTTACGATTTTTCCATGTATTTCATAAGGGCGAAGCAACAAAGAATTAGCTTTTTGAATATTCCCTTCTTTTAAAGAAGTTTTAATTCTTTCCGTCCCTATTTTCTTTTCTTCATCATTTAATAAAGGCAAAGAGATAACATTAAAATATTCTTTTAAATCTTTTTCCTTGCCCTCCCCATCTTTTCCAAAAGTATAATCTTCCCCAATAACCACGTTTTTAGGGGCGATTTTTAATAAGATTCCTTTAATAAAATCTTCTTTAGAAAGAGAAAAGAAAGAAGCTTCATTTTGAAGAATATAAACTCTAGATAAAGAATAATGATTTAAGAAATTTAGTTTATCTTCTAAGCTCATTAAAACTCGCTTTTCTTTAGTAGTTGAAAATAGTTCAGAATAATTTTTTTCAAATAAAAAAATAGCGCTTTCTTTAAAGTTTAATGTTTCCTCTAATAAAGATAAGTGACCTTTATGAAAACCATCAAAAGTTCCGAGCATTAAAGCACTTTTTTCCCCTAAAGAAGGGATATTATCACCTAATTTGAAGAATATCTTTTCCATTAAAAGAGCCCTCTTTCCGCTTCATAATATCCATCTTCTCTTCTTTTATAAATAGCAATGGCTTCTTTTTTGAAAACTAAGAGGACTTTTTCTTCTTTTGCATTTAGTTTTAGTATCTTGCCGTTTTTGACGTCTTTTAATTCTTTTTCGTCTATTGCTAGATGTTTTAAAGGAATAAAATTAGCGACTTTTTTAATATCTTCTACCTTAATATCTTTTAATTTTTTAGCATCTTTAATTTGATAAGGACCAACACTTAGTCTTCTAAGAGATTCTAAATGACCTATTGTTCCGAGTTTTTTAGCGATATCTTCTCCTAAAACTCGAATATAAGTTCCTTTTGAAACTTTAGTTAAGAAGGTTATTTTATTATCTTTATAATCTACTAAAGAGATAGAAAAGACTTCAATTTTGCGTTCTTTTCTCTCTACTTCCTTACCTTCTCTAGCGATTTTATATAAAGGTTTGCCATCTATTTTTATTGCGCTTACCATTGGCGGAATCTGATAAGAAACCCCTAAAAAAGAATTTAAAACATTTATAATTTCTTCTTCTTTTAGTTTAGGAGGAATTTCTTTAGCTAAAATCTCCCCTGTATAGTCTAAGGTTGAGGTTTTTTCTCCTAATTTTAAAGTTGCCAAATAGGTTTTATCTTGATCAGATAAATAAGGCAAAGCTTTAGTACCTTTATTAATACCAATAATTAATAATCCGGTGGCAAAAGGATCTAGAGTTCCTAAGTGCCCTATTTTTCGAGTATTAAATAGATGTCCTAGATAATTATCAACTTTTCTAGAGGACATATTTTCTTCTTTATCAATAAAAATTAACCCATCTAACATGATATTTCCAAATTATAAAGCATAAGCTAAATTTTGTAATCTTTCTCGCTATAAAAGCTCCCAATATTTATAATAATAATCATGGATTCCTTAAGAACTTCTTTATCTTTGCTCCGTAAAGCGGATACCGATTATAGCCTCATTGATAATGGCGATAAAATTGTCGTTGGTTTATCGGGTGGCAAAGATTCTCTTTGTTTACTTAGACTTCTATCTATATATGGCAAATACGTAAAAAAAGATTTTAGTATTCTCCCAGTTTTTATTGATTTGGGCTTTTCTTGGAACCGCTCCTTACTTACTCCTTTAAAAGAATATTGCGAGAAACTTGGCTTTTCTCTTTATATTGAAGATAGTTCCTTTGTTTTTGACATTTTAAAGGCTAATTCTAAGGAAGGAAAACATCTTCCTTGTTCAATTTGTTCAAGAATGAAAAAGGCCTCTATTTGCAAAGTTGCTAAAGAAAAAGGTTATAACAAAGTTGCTTTTGCCCATCATAGCAACGACGCTTTAGAAACTCTCTTTATGAATATGATTCATGGGGGGAGAGTGGCCACTTTTGAACCGAAGATGCCTCTAGAACGAGTGGGTGTTACCTTCATTCGTCCTTTAATTTATTGTTTTGAAAAAGATTTAATTAATCTCGCCAAAGAAGAAAATATGCCTATAACGGATACCTGTTGCCCAGCAAATAAGAAGACAGAAAGAGAAGAAACTAAAAAACTTCTCGAAAATATCTACCAAAAATACCCAGAAGCTAATGAAAATTTTCATCTTATGCTTCATAACGAAAAACCTTTCTATTTATATTGGAAGTCTTATGAATTTGCTACTAAAGAAGAGCCAAGCATCGCTATTAAGCCAATAATAAGCGCTGATGATATTAGAGGAACTAAATTAGCCAATAAAAAGAGAAAAGAAGGCGAAATAGATTATTTACTCTTAAAAAAAGGAAAAAGAATCGGGGAGTTTCGGACTCTTCGCCCCTACCCTCATCAATTAATTGTTTTCTCTTTAAGGGGACCAGTTAAAGAATTAACTTTAGGAATAAAAGAATTGTTAAGAAGAGAAATTCAAAAAGTAAATCCTCTAAAAATAGAAGTTAGAGGAAATAAAAAAGTCGCTATAGAGCTAGGATTAAAAGAAGAAAAACTACGAACTTATAAAGGCACTTTTAACCATTTTAAGTGAGAACAATATTATAAAAAATAGAGCCGAACGGCCCTATTTGCTTAAATTTTGGGATTTTTCTTAGCTAAAGCGATTTCTTCTTCTTCTTTTTTAAGAAGTTCATCCATTCTTTTAGCTTTATCAAAGCTTTCATCATAGATAAAAAGTAAATCTGGAACTTTATAAACGTCCATCTTTTTAGCTAAAGAAGAACGAATAAAGCCTTTAGCTCTATTTAATTCTTCAACGTGCTTCTTAGGACTCTTACTTCCTAAGAAAGAAACGTAAATTTTGGCTAAAGAATTATCTTTATTAACGTCAACTTCATTAACAGAAACTAAGCCAATTGACGGATTTTTTAACTCAAAAGTTAAGATATCCATCACGTTTTTAGCAATTAATGATTTAACTCTTAATTGTCGATTAGCCATTATTTTTTCTCCACTAAAACGTAGCCTTCAATAATGTCGCCTTCCTTTAAATCATTAAAGTTTTTAATAGAAAGACCACATTCATAGCCTTCTTTAACCTCTTTAACGTCATCTTTGAAACGTTTTAAAGAAGCTAATTCACCTTCATAAGTGATAACCCCGTCACGTAAAACTCTAATTTTTTCATTAGCCTTAAGTAGGCCAGAGGTAATATAGGAACCGGCAACTGTACCAACGTGAGAAATTTTATAAATGTGGCGGACTTCGGCTTGACCGGTTACTTCTTCTACTTTTTCAATTTTATAGAAGCCTTTCATCGCCTTTTCCATCTCTTCGATGATTTCGTAAATTATTCTATGAGGACGAATTTGAATGCCTTTCTCGTCTGCTTTTTGTTGAATTTGGGCAGTTGGACGAACATTAAAGGCGTAGACGATGGCTCCAGAGGCTTCCGCTAAAAGAAGGTCGGAGTCATTAATTGCCCCAGCATTAGCTTCTAATACTTTGATACGAACTTGATCATTCGATAATTTTTCTAAGGAAGAAGATAAGGCTTGAGCGCTACCATCAGTATCCGCTTTAATAATGATGTTAATATCTTTAATTTTTCCACTATTAACGAGATTATTTAAGTCCTCTAATGATAAAGCGGCACTTCTTGAACGTTCTTTAGATTGAGTGGCTAAAGCTCTCTTTTCAGCGATTTCTTTGGCTTCTTTTTCATTTGGGAAAGCCATAAAACGGTCGCCCGCACTAGGAACCGAACTTAAACCAGTAACACTAACTGGTGTAGAAGGACCAGCCGAATTAAGCTGTCTTCTATTTTCATCAGTCATTCTTCTGATTTTTCCATAAATATCGCCAACAACGACAAAGTCGCTATGATTTAAAGTTCCATTTTGAACTAAAAGAGTAGCTTTTGGACCTTCGCCCTTATCGAGATTAGCTTCTAAAACTGTTCCAATAGCGTAACGATTTGGATTAGCTTTTAGCTCCATCATCTCGGCAGTAGTTTCGATAGCATCTAATAAATCATCTAATCCTTGACCAGTTTTAGCACTTACTGGGACCATAATGACATCGCCACCATAATCTTCGGCAATGATGTTATGGGCCATAAGCTCTTCTTTAACTCTTCTAGGATCAGCACCTGGTTTATCCATTTTATTGATGGCAACTATCATCTTGCAGTTAGCGGCTTGAGCGTGATTAATAGCTTCAATAGTTTGAGGCATAACACCATCATCAGCGGCAACAACAAGAACAACAATATCAGTAACATCCGCGCCTCTTGCTCTCATTGCAGTAAAAGCTTCGTGCCCTGGAGTATCGATAATAGTAATTTTTTTGCCATGATAATCTTTTTGGTAAGCACCAATAGCTTGAGAAATGCCACCCGCTTCTCCAGCGGCAACATGGGAATTTCTGATAGCGTCGATAATGGAAGTCTTGCCATGATCAACGTGTCCCATAACAGTAACAATTGGCGCTCTTTCTTTTAAATCTTTGGGATCGTCTTCAATCTCAAGTTCTTCGAAATGTTCGGCATCTACTACCTTTTCTTTCTTGAAATCATAATTGAATTCTAAGCAGATAGTACCGATTGTTTCATCATCTAGCATTTGGTTAATAGTGACCATTTTGCCAGACATAAAAAGGAATTTAATAATCGCATTAGCCGGAACATTAATAGCTTTGGAAAGCTCTAGAACACTAACAGGCTTAGAATAGACAAAAACACCGCCATTGACTTTAGCGTATTCTTCTTTCTTTTGCCCATTTGGACGGGACTCAAAATTGGCTTTGCGGTTTCTTTCTTGTTGCTGCGCAGCATTCTTTTTTGAGAAATAACGTTGTTTTTTCATAGGCTCTCCTTTACTAAATCTTCTTATTTGTTTTCTCGATGAAGGCAAAAGCCGCTTTTTTATCGGTTATGCCAATAAAAGTGACTTCGTCTCTACCTAAAGCTTCTCCCATCTCTTCCTTTGTTAAAGAAGTAGTTAAGAAAGGCCGATGGGCTCTAAGTATTTTCTTTTTTAAACGTTCACTCTCGTTGCTAGAAGCATTTATTGCCATCACAAAGAGAGCAACTTTATCCATATGGTTTTGTAGCTCTTTACCAATTAAAAGCTTATCTCCTTTAAAGAGAAGACCAATAAATCCAGAAAGAGCTACTTTATTATCCATATTAACCTCTATTAATTATCGTCGTAATATTTGTCGTTATCGTATTCTTCTAAATCGACATCATCGTAGTCGTAACCTTCGTTTTCTTCCTCTTCTTTAGCAATTTGGGCTAATTCTTCTTCAGAATAGATAGGCATTGCTTCTTTTGGAAGTTCATTAGGAGCGACTCTAGCAACTTCTTTTTCACTAATTTGATGTGGACGCTTGGCTTTAGACCATTTGCCTTTAGAAGCTTGTTCTTTCTTCTTCGAGCTTTCGAGTAAATCTCTCTCTAAGCTCTCTAAAGTTGTAGTTGTCTTAACTTCAACAGGTTTCTCGACCGGTTTAGTAACAACTTCTTCTTTAATAGGTTCTTCAGTAACAACTGGTTTAACCTCTTCTTTAATAGGAGCTTCTTCCGTAATAGCAGACGTTTCTTCCTTAATAGGTTCAGAAACAACTTTATTAACGTCGATATCAGAGAATTCTTCCTCTTCTTCAGCGCTCATTTCTGGCATTACTGGAGCAGTTTCTTCTTTTGTTTCTTCTTTTTCTGCTGCTCTCTTCTTAGCATCGGCTAAGGATTTTTCGGCATAGAGAGCTTTTTCTTTAGCTTTCTTCTCTTCTTCTACTTGTTTTTGGAGAGTTTCATAAGGAATATAATCAAGTCCTTCCGCTAAAGCATCAGCTTCTTCTTTAATATCAATGGTATAACCAGTTAATTTATTAGCTAAACGCGCATTAGCGCCTTTTTTACCAATAGCTAAGGAGAAATCATCATCTTTAACGACCGCTAAAGCAGTTGGATGAGGAAGCGCATTTTCATCAATAATCTTAACCCCTAAAACATGAGCAGGACGAAGAGCTTCGGCAATATATAAGCAAGGATTGTTACTCCAAGCAATAATATCGATTTTCTCTTTCTCTTTGCCATTTCCTAGTTGAGAAACGACTTTTTGGATTCTTGATCCACCCGGGCCAATACAAGCTCCTGTTGGATCAACATCATCATTATTGGAAGTAACAGCAACTTTACTTCTAACACCAGCTTCTCTAGCTACACCTTTAATAATGACGGTGCCATCATATACTTCATGGATTTCTTCTTCGAATAAACGTTTTAAGAAGCCTTCAGAAGCTCTTGTGACCATAATTTGTGGTCCTTTAGAAGTTTTAGGGGCATGTTCGCCAACTTGTTTAACTTCTTGAAGATAAACTTTAACGCTATCACCAACACGGAAATATTCATCACCAATCATTTCTCTTCTTGAAAGTTCAACTGTAGTTCTTCCAATATCTAAGAAAGCACTGCGATCATCGGCTTTTTCAACGATACCAGTAACCATTTCACCGATATGATCTTTATAAATATCATATAAAGCGACACGTTCAGCTTCCGCTAATTTTTGCTTTAAAAGACTTCTAACAGTCATCGCGGTTAATTTAGTAAGTTCATTTAAAGGACAATATAAAGAATAGGTTTCCCCTTCTTGAATGGAACCTTCTTCTCCTTTTACAAGGTTGATGAGGTTCTTAATTTCCGCTTTTTCATCCTTTTTAGCTTCAGCAAGATTTTCTTCAAGATGTTCGATAGTATCTTTAGCGTCTTCTTTAGCGTCTTCTGGAGAAATTTCTAAATAATCATCTTCTACTTCAGTTTTGACGATTTTCTTTTGAGCTAAAGTAATGAAGCCATTCTCTTCATCAATATTAGCTTCGACCATTGCATCGTCTCCACCGCCTAAATATTTGATATAGGCTCTTTCTAAAGCATCTTTTAAAGCATTGACAACTGCTTCATGAGAAATGCCTTTGATATTAGCGATTCCATCAATCGCTTCATTAAATAATTTGACGTCCATTTGTTTATTCCTTTTCTATTAGAATTTAATTGCTAAGCGCGCTTTGTCGATGTCCTGGCGCTTTAAGACTATTACTTTTCTTCTTCCTTTTAGAGAAATCTCTAAGGATATTTCTTCAGGAGATATATTTTTTAGATCTCCTTCTAAATCGTTAGCGCCATTATAAGGATTCGCTAAATGTAGATGTACGTAGCGTCCCTCATAATGCTCTAAGTAAGAAATATCGATTGGCTTCTCTCCTCCTAAAGAAGAAACGTCTAAGGTATAAGGAGAAGAAATCGGGTCTTCCTTATCGAGTAATGGATTAATTAAATCGCTAACTTTAACGATATCTTCTAGAGATATGGGATCGTCTCTATCCACAATAACCTCTAAAGTTAATCCTTCCTTCTTTTTAAGTAGTTTAACGCTATAAAGCATATAGCCTTCCTTAAGAAGAGGGTTTTCTAGAATGGCTTTTACTCTATTAATCTCGTCCATCGACACCTCCTTATAATAGAAAGAGTGGCCCATAAGGTGCCACTCAGCCTTTACGGATATGAATGCGAGCCTAATTTAGGATCTTCGCAAATGAAATCATAAACTATCTTTAAAGATTGTCAAGTTTATTAGGGTTTTAGCGGCTAATTTAGCAATTTTAGATAGTTTTTCTAATTAAGCTTTTTTAATTGGATGAGGACCATCATTTAAATAAAGAATACCTAAACAATGGGGACCGCAATGGGTAGAAATGGTTGCTCCTGCTAAAGTGCGGTAGATATGTTTAAAGCCAGCTTCTTTAAGTCTAGCTTCAACTTTATCTACAATTGGATCTTCCATAGAGCTATAAGTGATAAAAATATGCTCTAAATCAGGGTTAGTATTTTCATTTAAAGTGGTTTCTACATAGTCAAGAACCCATTTTTCAGTAGGTCCACGGAATTTCTTAGCACTTTTCATCGTTCCAGAAGAAGGAACCATAATAATTTGGGGTTTAATCTTTAATAAATTAACGCCTAAACGGGCTAAAGCACTGCATCTACCGCCTTTGAAGAGATATTCAACATTCTCTAAAACAAAACTTGTTTGATCAAAAGGAACTCTTTCTTTGACTAACTTAACAATAGTTTCAGCGTCATAATTATCGCCGGCTAATTCTTTGGCATAAATAGCTAATAAAGCAATGCCAGTAGAAAGAACATGGGAATCAATAACATGGACTTTGCCATTGAAGTTTTTAGCAGCTTCTTCGGCATTATTGCACGCACAAGAAATACCTTTAGATAAAGAAATGTGAATGATTTCGTCGTGATCTTTTAAAACTTCTTTAAAGAATTCATCAAATTCCGAAGCATTAACGGCACTAGTTTTCGGAAGCTTGCCAGTTTTAGAAACATAATCAAATAAATCTTGGCTTTTTGCTTCGCCATCTTTGACCATTGTTTCTTCCATCACAATTGTGAAAGGAATAGTTTTGATATCATATTTTTTTAATAATTCAGGACTAAAATCAGCGGCAGTTTCAACAGTGATTGCTATTTTGCTCATTTAAAATCTCCTTTTTTGAACGTCTTATTTTAAAACTTATGACGTTCTTTGCATATAAAAACCCCAAAATAAGCGTTATTACCTATCTTGTTAAGGATTGTTAAGGCAAATAAAGCGATTTTGAGGTTGATAATTAATTATTCAAAGAATGCTGGGTAGGTTAAATAAGAATTGCTTGGTAATTCGTCAAGAGTTACTAAGCCTTCATGAGCATTAATTAAATCAGGAATACGGTTAACGATTGTAGCGCAGGTATGTTCTACTGTTGCGGGTTTATTAACGTGGAATTCAGTATCTGGTTCACCATATATCTTCCAGTCGCACATATCTCCATCATTCTCACCATAGACTTTACCAATACATTTAGTTACTAGAGTAATTCCTTGATGAGTTTTTAAAGTAACAACACTGGCCATACCAATGGCTTCGCCAACTTTAATAGTTCTTCCTAAGGTCTTAGAAGGAACATCTTCATCTTTAAAATAAGGTTCAGCATGTTGTTCAATAGAATCAACTGATAAACCCAATTTCATCGCTAAAGCTTCGTTAGAATTCCAAACATAAGAAGGAACAATCTCAAAAGGATGAGCAAACATCTCTTCGAATTCCTTTTTATTTAAGCCAACGCCATGAGCTTTAGCTAGAGCTAAGCCATATTCTTCAACGTTATAGCTAACCGCTCCTTCAATGCGGGTAATCTTGTGGCATCCTCCAGCAACAAGAGCGACCATATTAACCCAGAAGATATCCTCCATGCCACTTCCTAAAATAGAACAATCATTTTCGTAAGCGGTTTTGTCTAATATATTTGTTAAATAAGGATCTGTTGTTTTTGAGAAAGTCATTTCTTCACAAGTAGTAATGACATTAATACCTCTAGTTAAGCATTTCATGAAGTGAGGGAAACAATCTTTAACGAAGCTAAAGAGAGTAACAATAGCAACGTCCGCTCTAGAGGAATCAAGCACTTTATCAGCGTCTTTGCTAATAACTACATTGAGCTTCTTTCCTAACCCAAGAGCTTCTCCTACATCCTTTCCTACAATGTCGGGGTTAACATCGATCGCGCCAACTATTTGCATACCTTTATCAAGGCAGTAGCGAGCGATGTAGCGGCTCATTTTGCCACATCCGTAGAGAATAACTTTAATGTTTTGCATTTAAAACATCTCCTTTCGGTATTATTTTACCGAAAATAATCTAGTTTTGAAAGTAAAATGCTTGTTGATTAACGATTCACTACTATATTGTCCATAAAGGTTGTAAATAATATATCAGCAAAAACGGCGATAAGCCTAATTGTCTGTCTTATTAATTTTCCAATAACCATCTTTGTTTGATCCAACTCTAACTATCAAATTACAATCTAATAATGAAGCAATAATTCTTTGGACTGTTTTTTCAGATTTGTTAATACGCTTTGCTATTTCTGATTTTGTTATTTTATCGTTATATCTTATAAGGTTGAAAACACTTTGTTCTTGTTCGGTTAATGGTTCTTTTATCTGGACATTTAAATGGACATTTGTCCTGATAAATTCAAAAAAGAAACCATATGCCATCTTTCTATAATTCCAAGAAATACCTTGTGAGAGGCAATATTCATTAACTCTTTGAAACCCAGTGCCACCTTTTTCGACATCTTTACTTCTAAATAAAACATCAAGGATTAATTTATTCCTTTTATATGATGGGAGATTTTTGCTGATAAAATCTAATGGAGTTAAATCTTCAGGAAATGTTCCAGGATTATAGATTTCAATTTTATTTGGATGAATTCCTATTTCAATCTCAGGCATAGATTCATAATTTGCGTGAGCAAATGCATTAACAATTATTTCTCTTAAGGCTTTTTCTGGAATCTCTGGTATTTCCTCCCTTTTTCTTGAGCCAATTTCCACTTTCCAATTAATATGGCTTAAAACATAATTAAGCGCTTCTCCAACTAAACTATAGATATTTCCATTCAACAATTTTAAATCTAGAAAGGTAACTTTATTTTCTGTGGCATAAACCGCTAGTTTAAGGCCGATTTTTGCATTTTTGCCAAACAAAGCATATCCGCCATTTTTTATAAATCCATCTTTTGATAGTTCTAGAATAGTTAGAAGTTTTTCTTTTTTATACTCTTTTAAGTCTAATCTTCCACATTCACGAGCAGATTTATAAAAATCAATCATTGAATTATCATCCAAATCATCCAAGGTATAATTAGTTAATTCTTCTTCCCATTTTGAAGAATAGTCATCATTTTTAATTAATCTCTTTAATTCATCGTTTGACATTCTTCTATTTTCCGTACCAATTCTAATCAAGTATTTGCCATTAACAGAATAAGGCCGATTATTGCCATAAAAAGAAACTTTAATAACTTCTTTACCTTCGATGTTTAAAATCTCAATGGTAGGAACAATTTTTGGTTCAAGCATTTCGCTTATTGTTCTAGAAATATCTTTCTTTGTTGAGTCTGAAATTTGTTTTTGGCCAATCACAAATCCGTTATCATCTATACCAAAATATAATGTTCCTTTGGTATGCTTATTTAAAATAGCACATATAGATTCGACCGCTTCTTTTCTTTCGCCTGTTGAAGTTTTAAATTCTATTAATTCTGATTCTTCACCGATTTTCATATTTAAATTTTATCGGTTTAAATGATTTTTGTCCACATAATTGTCCGCTATTTTGTCCACATTATTCCTAAAACGTATCTCATACAAAAAACATCAGATTTTTTAAGACTCATTACGATTTTTAATTGCATTAAATTTTGAATAAAATTCGAATAAGGAATTAGTTTTTTTTCTTACTATTTCAAATAGTTTCTTATTGCAGGCTAGGTTGTGTTTCTTGTAATCTCCCGCCTCAGTTATTATTTCTCTATTTGATAATTCGTTAAATTCAGAATAAAAATTTTTTATTAAGGAAAAATCTTTTTTTGAAATTTTTTTGCTTTTTATCTCATTAATCAAGTGGAAGCAAGAATCTAAGTAAATCTTATGGGTAGATAAAAGTGTTTCAATTTTGTTAATGATACAAATGTTTTGTTCTATATTTATTTTGTTCTGCAGTCTATCGTTATTTAATTTTGCAGAGCAATAAAAAAGATCAGAGAAATAGCATTTATTGAGGTAGCCTAGTTTACATGTTCTAGTAATTTCCTTTTTAGTATTTAAATCAATAATCTCCTCTGTAATTTTTGTCGCTATCTTCCCTTTTTCTGTATATATTCCAAAACCCAAGTAAAAAGTTAAATCATCAGTGAATTCTTCTGCTTCCATTAAATCTTTAAAAAGATGTTCTTTGTGATTAAAGAATTGGAATTCATGTGAAACCTCGTGAGCCAAAACACTTAAGTAATTGTACGGACTATAAATATCATTGAACCCAATCGTCATTTCATTGAGTATAAAATCCCTTTTCTCAATATAACCAGCCATATCATCATTGATTTTTTCCATAAAGATTATTGATTGATCTTTTCCAAAAATTCCAAGGAAGTGTTCCATTTCAATCAGTATTTTTTGAATCGTAGATACATGAACGCTTCCGATTTTACATTCTTTGTCAAGTTGGTCAAATAAGCTTTTTTTTCAATTCAAAATTGTTATGTGGGAGATTAACAAAATTAAGTCGCACAATTTCATCAAATTTTTTTACTAACGGACTAATGGTGCGTTTAGTGTATGAGGGGTTTTTAGAGAGTATGTTTTTGTAATCTGCATATTCTGGTGAATGTTTTTTAAATATAGATAGAAAAATGAGGGAAATCACAAGGCAAAAACCTACTAAAAATAAGGTAAGACCGAATATTAATATCCATTCAATGTGTGTACAGGAACTTATAATACACAAAATTGTTCCTAGTAAGTAAATTGAAAGCATTACGTATTCCAAAATGTTTTGAATTTTTGTAATTGCAGATTTAGTCATCTTTCACCACCACACTAGTGACGTATTTAATAAATGGAATCGTACATATCATTTTAAAACCAGTCAACAATATGTCTATATGCCTTAGAAAATGGTATGGGGTTTCTATATGTAATGAGGCGGTTCGCTATAAATAAACATAAAGGGTCGTACTTAGATCCAATGTATATTAATAAAAGGTTAAAACTGGCTAAAATTACACAAAAAAAGGACTTTGTAGTGCAAAGTCCCCATTTTTTCATGTGGTGCCCCGCCGCAGAGTCGAACTACGAATTGGTCCTTACCATGGACCCGTTATGCCGTTTAACTAGCGGGGCAAACGTCTTTTTGACGCAAAGTCGATTATAGAGAAGTGTTATGCATTTAGCAAGAGGGAATATTTCAAAAATGTTAGATAATAGAGGAAGAATTAAAGCACTTCTTCCCCCATTAAATCATATATAAAAGCGGAAGTAATTTTGACCTTAACTCTTTCTCCACTTTGATGAGTTTTATTAGATCTAAAATATATCTTTCCATCAATATCATCTGGAGCATTCCAATAGCTTCTAAGGGTATATAGATTATCTTTAGCGTTATATGAAAGAACAAAACCCTCCATTATTTCGCCGATCCTTTCTTTATTAAGGCGATAGGATTCCGTTCTAGCTAGCTCCATTATCTCTTTTCTTCGCCTATCTTTAGTCTTAAAAGGGACTTGCTTTGGGCGATAAAAAGCGGCTGTTCCTTCTTCTTTAGAATAAATAAAGACACCTAGATGATCAAAAGGGAATTCTTTTAGAAAAGATAAAGTTTCTTTATGCATCTTTTCATTTTCTTCAGGGAAACCGGCGATTAAGGTAGTTCTTAGAGCCTTTTTAGGAAAAATATCATTTATTTTTCTAAATAATTCCTTCATTTCTTCTACATTGCCATGTCTATTCATCTTCTTTAATAAAGGATCAGATGCTGTTTGAATGGGAATATCAAAATAAGGCTCAATATGTTTAGAATCGCGAATAAAATATAAGATATCATCGCTAATTTCTTCAGGATAAAGATATAAAAGACGAATCGATTCAAAAGGCAACTCATCAAGGGCTTTTAGCAAAGTTAGCATATTAGGAGCACGGGAAGGAAAATCAAAACCATAATGAAGAGGGTCTTGCGAAACTAAGGAGATTTCTTTAACGTCTTTTTTAAGCAGTTCCTTCGCTTCTAAAAGAATGTCTTCCATTCTGCGAGATGTCATAGCCCCTTTAATAAGAGGAATTGCGCAGAAAGCGCAATGATTATCACAACCATCGCTAATTTTTAAATAAGCGCTCCAAGGAAGACCAGAAAGAGTTCTTCTAGATAAATCAAAAGGTGATATTTTGCCTTCATTTTTTAAAAGAGATTTAATCTCTTCATGAAGCAAAGGATAATCTTTAATTGGTACCCATAAAGCTACTTCTGGAAGAGAGGCTTTTAGCTCCTCTAAATTGCGAGTAACAAAACAACCTGTAACTACAATTTTGGCTTTTTTATAACGGCTCATTTCGATGATTGTTTCGATAGATTCTCTTTTAGCGCTTTCGATAAATCCGCAAGTATTGATGATAATCAAATCGCTTTTTGAGGGATCAGAAGTAATTTCATAATCATCTTTAGAAAACATCCCTAAAATAGCTTCGCTATCAACGAGATTTTTAGCGCATCCTAAAGAAACAATGCCTACCCTAGTTTTCATATTTTTTCTTCGTGCGCTCCAATAGAGGGAATAGAAACTTCTTTAATGTTATTTAATGGATAGAATTTAGCCATTCCTTCTAAGAAAGAAGTAACTTCATCAAAAGGAACAAAGCAAATAATACTTCCGGCGAAACCGCCGCCCATTACTCTAGCGCTACCTCTTTTTAGATAAATTTCCGCGCGATGTACCGCTTCTAATGGCGAACCTTCATATTGATTAGGAATCATGACGTTTTGAAGCAATGTTTCTTGAGATAATTCAGTTTCTCTTTCTAGCTCCAATAAAGTGTTAAGATTCTCTTCTTTAATGGCCTCATAAGCTCTAAGAACTCTTTCTTCTTCGCCAAAGAAATGAAGAGCCCGACCTTTTTCTAATGGAGAGACATTCTTCTCTTTATAGATTTTTTCATAAAAAGATAAGGGGTCAACTTCTCTTAGATAATCTTTATTAAAGACTTCTCTAGCTACTTTCTTCATGTCAAAAGGAATTGATTCATAAACTCCAGTTAATTTTTCGTGAGATAAACCTGGATTAATTAAGAAAATTTTAACTTTCCAAGAAGAAGGGAAAGCAATAGGCTTAACTACCACATTATTTAAATCTTTAAAATCAAGGAAACAAAGTCCTCCGAAAGAAGAACCACATTGATCTAATAGGCCACTAGCTTTACCAAAATAGACGTTTTCCGCAAATTGGCCAGCTTTTGCTAAAGTTAAACGGTCGATTTTATCTTTGTTATATAGACCATTCATTATTTCGCCAATAAGAAGCTCAAAAGCGGCGCTACTAGAAACACCAGCTCCGGCAAAAATATTGCTACTACAAGCCATTTTGAAGCCACCGATTTGGTAGCCATGATTAACTAAATAGAATAAAACTCCTTTTGCTAGGGCAAGAGAAGTCCCCTTCTCTTCTTCTTTTTTCTTTAAATCAAATAAAGAAAAGGAAAAAGGAGAATAGCCTTCACTTTCAATAAGAACTTTATCTTTCTCTTCTTTAACACTACCTAAAATTCCTAAAGAACAAGTTGCCACTAAACATAACCCATGTTGATGGTCAGTATGATTACCTAAAATCTCTAGTCTTCCATTAGAAACAAAGTGTCTAGAAGGTTTTTCTTTAAAAGTATCAAAGAATAATTGATCAACTTTTTTAAACATTGAAAACCTCCTTAAGGAATTTATGGAATCCTTTTTGACCTATTTCATCGTCCTTAAAAACAGCAACATTTCTAAGAATTCCTTGGCAGACACGATTGACATATTCTTTAGCACTTATCTTATCTTTCTTCATTATCTCAATCATTGGGAAGAATGGGGAAATATCGCTATATTTCTCTAAGGCTTGTTCATTAGTTAAGTTATTATTTACGACATCTTCAATTTCGCTCATTTGTCGTTTTAATCTAGCAGGAAGAACAAATAATCCAGCGGATTCAATTAAGCCAATACCCTCTTTTTTAATAGGTAGATATTCTGGATGAGCGTGGAAAATACCTTCGGGATATTCTTCACTAGTACGGTTATTTCTTAGCGCTAAGATTAAGCGATAAGTGCCGTCTTCCTTCTTAAAAGCATAAGGCGTAATGGTATTATGTAAATTTTCTCCAGTTCCGGAGATTATAGCGCAACATTCATCGGTATATGGGCGCCATTTCTCTAAGATTAAAGAAGCAATATCTTCAATATCATGGCGATCTTTTCCTTCTAAACAAATAGAACTTACATAGAAAGAAAGAATAGATACTTCACTCCCCTTATTAGATTTATAAACAATTTCTTTTTTACCCGCTTTAAAAATTGGCAGAATTGGTAAACCACCTTGGAAATGCTCGTGATTAAGGATAGAGCCGCCAACAATAGGTAAATCGCTATTTGAACCAATGAAATAAAATGGGAAACGATCAACAAAATCAAATAAACGGATGAAAGTCTTTCTCGAAATACACATTGGGGTATGTTTTTTAGAGAAGGCAATACAGTGTTCGTGATAATAGCCATAAGGCGAATATTGAAGGAACCATTCTTCTCCTGCTAAAGAGAGATTAATAAATCTAAGATTAGTTCTTGCAGCATGTTTATTATCGCCATAATAACCAATATTTTCTTCGCAAAGTGGGCACTTTGGATAATCAACTGATGTTGAAGATAATAATTTAGCAACATCTTTATTATTCTTTTCTGGTTTAGAGAGATTAATCGTAATAATTAAGTCACTCCCATCTTTATAAGAGGCGTTCCAAATAAGATTTTTCTCCACTCTTGTTTTTTGGAAATAATGATTATAAATTCCTAAATTATATAGATAGGAAGTAGCTTTTTTAGCGCCTTCCTTTTTTTCAATATCATCAAATACTTCGTTTACTTTTGAAGGAATAGGAGAAAGAAGACCAAGAATATAATCCGCTTCTCTTTCGGCACTAGTTTCATCATATCCTTCCTTTATTAGGTCAGAAATAAAGCTACCTATTAAGGAATCAGGAATAGTTAAAGAAGCAATTTTCTCTTTATCAATTTCTTCCATATAAGGATGATTTAATTTGAATTCATGAAGTAAAAGATTTTCAAAATAAAGTAAATCATTCTTGTTTAAATCTAAATGAGTAGAAGCGTAATAAACAAATTCTTTTAAAGTTTTCTCTAACATAATTTATTCCTTTCTAGTAAAGGTATAATCAATAAAATATTTTTGAATTTCGCCTTTATCAATTGTTATCTCTTTAATGTTCGACCCATCTAGTTGGGGTTCAATGGCAATTCCAGAGTGGCAACGTTCTTTTTGTCCATTGGATAATTCTCTTCCTATAGATGGATAATTAAGTCCATAAACTACTACCGTAGGGAAATTGGTATTTATATTCAATTTAAATAAAGGACTCTCTAAAACAATTTTATCGTCATTTTTATAATTCTTAGTAAATTTAAAGGAATGATCAATTCCGGCATTTTTAGAAGAAAGTAAAGTTTTATCGTTTAAAACCTCATCTAAAGGGGTTTGTTTTTCTAAATTTAGTGCTCCTTCTGCTTTAACAAAGTGGAGAGGAATCAGTTTTTCATCGTAAGACATTACTTCATTAGCGGCAATTTTTAATGAATGATTTGCTATATCTTCATATCCACCTAAATTAAAGTAACAATGGGAAGTTAAGCTTAGTGGTGTTGCTCCAGAGCTTTGAGATTCAAAAAGAATGGTAAAACGAGCTTCTTTAGCAAATATTCTATAAGTTATTTTAGTTTCGACGCTTTCTGGAAACCCGCCCTCTAACGCGGGAGAAGTTCTCTTAAAGATTAAATCTAAATAATCTTCTTTTTCTTCTATCTCATAAGGCCATCTAAGGAAAGAAAAGCCATATTTTCCTCCATGAAGTGCGGTATCGCCTTCATTAGGAGCAATTTGATAATGTTTTCCTTTAAAAAAGAGATCTCCACCTCTAATTCTTCCGGCGATTCTTCCGATGATTTTTCCAAAATACGCCGAGGATGATTCCCAGGAAGCAAAATCTTTATCACCAATTAGGAGAGGTTTGTTTAGATAATAAATTTGATAAATACCAGCACCTAAATCATCAAAAATAATTTTAAAAGAAACGTCATTTTCAATGATAATTTCGTCAGATTGATTTCTAGCAATTTTTTGAATTTTCATTAGCATAACTCCCTTAAAATAGCTTCTAATTCTTTAGCGTTCATCTCTTTAGGGACAGGATATAAAGGATTTGCTTCTTTAGCGGCATGTAAGGCTAAAGAAGGTATATCTTCTTCTTTTAAGGTGCCTTTAAAGTCTTTTCCTATACCAAAAGAAGCATTCATTTCTTCAATTTTAGCAATATAAGCTTCCGCTTTCTTTTTTATAGATTCGCCATAAGGAAGTAAAGAAGAGGCATCAGCAAGTCGGGCTAAAGGCTTATAGACGCTTTTCCCATAATGACGAAGAACAACCGGTAGAAGGATCGCATTAGCTAAGCCATGGGGAACGTTATATGTTCCTCCTAGAGCATGCGCTAAAGCATGAACATAACCTACATAACTTCTAGTAAAGGCAGCACCCGCTAAATAAGAGGCTTTTAGCATCTTTTCGCGAGCTTCTTTATTATTTGGATCTTTATGAAAAGGAGCTAGATTTTCAAAAATCATTCGTGAAGCTTGCACGCTATAAGACTTAGTATTTTTTGTTCTAGCTCTCCCTATATAAGCTTCCACAGCATGTGTTAAAGCATCCATCCCAGTGGTTGCGATTACAAAAGCGGGTAAAGACCTTAAAAAAGTAGAATCTAAAACCGCTAAAGAAGGCATAATGCGCGGATCATTAATAGAGAATTTATCATGAGTTTTTTCGTTAACTAAGACGGCTGCTATTGTAGTTTCGCTTCCCGTCCCAGCGGTTGTAGGAACGGCAATAAGCATAGGGAAACGTTTGTGTACTTTAAGTAATCCTTTTAAAGAAGCGGGATTAGTAACCTTATTAGCAAGCATTGCGCCAATAGCTTTCGCAGTATCCATCGCGCTTCCTCCGCCAATAGCAATAATTGAATCGCAATTCCCCTTCTTAGCTATTTCTAAAGCGCTAAGAACCGAAGCAAAAGTCGGATTAGGGATAACATCAGAAAAGATAATAGGTTCATATCCTTTTCTTTTTAAGGAATCAAGGAAAGGTATTAATGAGCCGTTTTCAATTAAAGGCTTAGTTACAACGATAAATGGACGGAAGAAATGCCTTTCTTTTAAATAAGAAGCCACTTTAGTAATAGAACCTTCACCTTCAAGAGTTAGAGGTGGCTTTATCTTTAAAAAAGGCATTGCTATTTTATTAAGAATAAATTGATATGAACGACAATAAAATTTTTCAAAAAGATTCATAAATATTTACCCTTTCTATAATAAAGGTGAAATGAGTTCTAATAAAGCCCAAAGAAGCCATTTTTTCTTACGAAAACCCTTATATTCTTTGTAAGTAATTTCTTTAGATACTTTAAAGGTGTCCAAAAAGTCATTTTTCATATGTGTAATAGCTTTATTGCCAATTAATAAGGTGCTATTTTCGCTATGTAGATAGAGAGATCGGTAATCGATATTAATAGTTCCAATAGAGGCCATTTTATCATCCACCACAAACATTTTTTGATGGACAAAACCTGGCGTATATTCGTAGATTTTTACGCCGTTTTTAAGTAATGGACCATAATTTTTTCTAGTGAGTTCAAAGACTAATTTCTTATCAGGAATATGAGGAACTAATAGGCGAACATCCACTCCTTCTAATTTCGCTCTAATTATTGCGTCTTTCATTTTCGAATCAGGGAGAAAATAAGGGGTAGAAAGATAAACATAATTTTTAGCTTTACTTAATAAAGATAAATAAACTTCCTCCCCAATAGAGATTTCATCAAAAGGAATATCCCCATAAGGAATTATAAAACCATCACTTATTGGGAAACCACCATCTTCATCGATATATTTTTCTGGTAAATAGGATTCATAATCGACAATTTTATTATGTTTAGCAAAATTAGTTTCGTAATCCGCTAAAAAGAGCAAAGTAAAGCCATGTACTGCTTTTCCTTTAACCATAATGGCATTATCTTTCCAATGCCCAAAACGTTTTTCTTTGTTGATATATTCGTCAGCTAGATTAATGCCTCCAGAGAAGGCAGTATGTCCATCGATAACAAGGATCTTTCTATGGTTTCGATTATTCATTCTTACATCTAAAAATGGTTTAATTGGTCGATAAGCGTGAGCTTTTATCCCAAAAGTACGTAATTTTTTATCATAACGAATGGGAGTAGCTCCTAAATTACCTACATCATCATAAATAACTCTAACGTCTATTCCTTCTTTAGCTTTTTCTTTTAAAATTTCGAGAATTGAGTCCCACATATAACCGGGTTTAATGATGAAATATTCTAAGAAGATATAGTGTTTTGCTTTCTTTAATTCTTCGATCATTCTAGGAAAAACATCATCACCTAATGGGTAATAAGAAACAGAACTATTAGTAAATAATCGTCCAGCAGAAGCGTTCTCAATTAAATTAGCTACCAAATATCCATCGGGATATCCTTCTTTTAATTTTTCTTCTAAGCCTTCTTGGTTCCTCTCTTCTTTAAGTAGTTCATAATAATTTTTGGTATAGGCTTTAACTTTTTTAGTTTTGATTTTATGGGCGAATAAAAGATAAAAAGCGGGCCCAATAAGTGGAAAACAACCTACTAAAAAGAGCCAACTGACCTTATATTCTAATTCCGAGTCGCTGTTTATTATGAAGATAGATAAAAATAAACTAATTAGCCAAAAAGCTAATAAAAACCAGATGGCATAAGGACTTTGTAAGCCGCCACTACCAAACTGGTAAAGAATATAAACTAAAAGAGAAAGCTCGATTAAGAGAGAAACAATGATGAATAATTTTTGCCAAAAACCGTTGCGAAATATTCTCACAACATTATTTTAGCATTTTATTTTCGTATTTGTTTAATCGGCATCAAAAGCTTCTAGACCTTTTTTATTTTCGCCAACTTTTCTTTTTGGAGCTTTAACAAAGCAAAAGATAATTAAAGCAATGAATATAAAAATAGAAGCATAAATGGGAAGAGCTTGCCAACACTTTGTGCCTTTAAAGATTAAACCAATTAAAATAGGAGTAACGCTTTGCGCTAACATGGAAGCAGCATAATAATAGCCGGTAAATTTGCCAATTTTGTCTTTAGAACAGAAATCAACAACCATGGGGAAGGAATTGATATGAATTAAGGAAGAACCAATACCTGCAAGAGCAAAAATAATATATAAAACCCAAGGTCCTTTTGATTCATATGTTAAAGCTGCACCTTCTCTTAAACCGCTAGGTACAAAGATAAAGCCAAAATAACATATAGCTACAACACCAATTCCCATTAAAACTGTCCATTTACGGCCGATTTTATCCGCTAAAAAGCCAGCAACTAAGAAGGTTATCGCAGCGGTTATACCATTAACTAGATCAAGATTAGATTTAAAGGATGTAGGAGCATCTAAATAGAACATCGTATATGAAGTCATAAATGTTTCTACAGCATTAAAAGCCATAAACCAGCAGACTTCTGCAGCTAAAATTAGAATTAAAGCTTGTTTATTGGCTTTAGTCAAAGGAGCGTTTTCTTTCACTTCATCAACCGTCTCGCTCATTTTATCTCCCCTAGCCATCTCATCTTTCATTTCAAGAGCAATCTTATTTTCTTTGACTTTCCATAAGAGTACTCCAAGAGAAATAAGCATAATTATAGAGGCCACTAAGAAAGGAATCTCGATCCACCATAATTGTTGATAAGCAGTTGCGTTATCAGAATTTAAATATGAAGTGAACGGCATAATCATACCGAAAATAACCGCGACAGCCCCACCGATATAACCAATAATATTGATAATACCATTAGCCTTACTTCTTAATGGCTTAGGAGTAACGTCTGGCATTAAAGCAACGGCAGCTGGACGATACATCATCATAAAGCAAAGTACGATAACCATCGTACAAATGACGCCTGAAATACCAACAGTTAAATTGTCATTAGCGATGCCAAAATGGAAGAAGAGAGGTATAAAAGGAAGAGCGATAGCGCTTACTACTGTTCCCACAATAATAAAAGGCATTCTGCGGCCTATTTTAGTATGTGTATTGTCACTTAATCGACCAAAAATAGGCATTAAAAATAAAGCAGCTATATTATCTAAAGCCATAATAATGCCAACTAAATACTGAACTTCTAAGAATTTATCTTGATTCTCAGGAAGTTTTAAGGCTGCAGCGGTTAACCCATAATTCTTTTCTGCAAATAAATAAGTTAAAAATGATCCGCAGTAAGAATTATAAATTCCCCATAGTAAAAGTATTCCAAAAAAGGCAATACCGATGAGACATGTCCTTTTGACATTAAGTTTCATCTTTGGAGAATCATTTAAAGGATTCTCCTTGATTATTTTATTTTGTTCCATGACTAATTATCTAACTCATTTAGAGAGAAAAAGAAAGAATATTTTGTCTGTTTGAGAGAAAAAGTAGGCGATTTGTAAGAGATTTTTCGTTTTTTAGAATTATTTATTCTTTTTTAATTTCTTTTTATAAGTAAAGTCAATAACGATAATAATGCTACATAAAGCTACAAAAGAACCAATAACAATTAGGAATACTTCCTGTTCTTTATCATTTAAAGCAAAGACCTTTTTATTAGAGACTTGATAATCATCATTGATATGAGTTATCGCTTTACCTAAAGAAGTTGCCCAAGCTTCAAAACGAGTTCTCGCAGTACTAATTTGATAATCTACACTTTCCATAAAGATCGCTCTTTCTTCTTTAGGGAGATTGTTAAAGTAATTTACTGCAGTAGGGAATTTACTTTGGCATTGATTAGTAGTGTCTTCAAACATAATAAAGGAAGCTAAATTTTTGGCGTTATCTCCTCCTTTATAGGTAACTGTTATAGAAGCTATGTAGCAAGCTCCATTAACAGAACGGATACCAAAATATTTATATGGTTCTATTAATTCAATAGTAGTTGTTTTAAAAGTCTTGCCAATAGAGGTGCCTTGTTTAGCGACGTCATAGACATCCGCTACAGTTTTATAGGGTTCGTTTTTTGCAAAGATTTCTATATTGTTAGTGTTGTTTTCGGCCATATTAATAGAAATGCTTTGAATTTCCATAGTGCTATTTATAGAAACTAAGCCAGCGCTCTTTTTAGAATTAATTTGAATGCTGTTATTGCTATTGGTAGCGCAATAAGCCGAATAGATAACGCTAGAAGTAAAGGTTTTATTATTATAGTTGCCATAGCTAGTTCCGCTAAGACCAAGTCCACTAGCTGTAATTGAATCTATAGCACCGGTAGTATCCACTCTTTTTGGACGATAAACAGAAACTGTTAAAGAACAATTACCCTTTGCAGTAGCAATTGCGTCCTCAAAGATTTTGGAACCAAAATTGCCCCCACTAGGAGCATCTTCGTATGTAAATTGATAACCTTCATTAGCAAAGACAAAATCAGTTATTTCATTGCCTTCATTATCATTAACGGTTATATCTGTTTTTTTGATTGTATCGCCAGGATTAAATTTTTTATTAGCAAAAGCCATTATATTGCTAGTTTCTTTAGTGATAACAACAATGATATAAGAAGCAGTCTTACTAATACCATTTTCTTCATAAGTCACGGTAATAGTTTTGCTACCTGCTACTGCCATATTAGGCGAAGAAACTGAGGTTGGTGTCACTACTTTGCTAGTTCCATCACTATAATTAGCATTAACGATCAATCCATCATAATTAAAGGTGTCATTAACGTTAAATTCTTTCTTAACGTTAGAAACGTCTAAGGTAATATCAGTTAAATCGCTACTTGGAGCAGAAATTGTTGAATATTTAACTAAAACAGAAGTAAAACCACAAGTTCCGGAGATTGTTGCGGATACTTTTTCATTTTTATTAGTTGGAGTAACAATTACTTTTTGTCCGGAGATTTCGCTAGTTGCGTTTTGCCAAGAACTATTTTTGAAAGCGTTAGCGAAACTATCGCTAGTAGCAAGAAACTCAATGCTATCTATTTTATAATTAGCTTTTGGACTAATCTCAAATAAACTATTTTTATAAAATCTAGTTGAGGTGCGGCCCTTTTGACCACCAACATAGTTATTTGTTGGGGTTCCGCTAGTTCCTTTACTAACTTCCATCAAACAATAATCATTTTCCCAATTAATTAGGGTGGTTGAACAATTTTTATAATTAGCGGTACTTAAATCCCAAGTAAATCGACTTTCTTCATATGGTAAGTCTCCCCCACCAGTAGAAGAATCTATGACAGTTACAGAACAAGTAGCATATTTAGAAGGATCAAAGGTTGATGTTGCTTTGATTTGAGTTTTTCCGACACCTACTGCAGTCACCTTACCTGCAGAAGAAACAGTAGCCACTTTATTATCAAATGAGGACCACACTACATCTTTAGAAGCGCCATTTAAGGCATTAACAGTGACAGTCAAATCTTTAGTATTAGTTCCATTTAAATCTAAAACAAAAGAAGATGAAGAAATAGTTAATGAAGGAACCATTGGATCATTAGAAGCAGTTCCATCACCAAAGATCATCTCGGCATAATTGCTATTATCGATAAAGGGATTTCTATTTCCTTGATAAATAGCAACTTGTTCATTTCTTCTTCTCTCAATATCGTCAACAGGATCGTTTTTATTCCATTTTAGAAGTAACTTTTGAGCATCTTTTTCGTTTGAGGCACTAACAATGTTTGTCAATGGAAGTAAGGTAGAAGACATATAGCCAGATTGAGAACCATTGGTTGTTCCAAATGAACCAAACAAAGAGCTAACTGTATATGAATTATAATGGATATACATATATAGCATAATACGGGCTACATCGCCCTTCTTAGCATCAAGTGGCTCAAATGTTCCTGACGCTGAATATCCACCTAAAGCGTAAGTTGAATCAGTTCCAAATTTAGCATAGACCTTATTTGATTCTCTATTTGAAACTTCGCCATATGGGTCATTTCCTCTAGTAGAATTTAATCTATTTTCAACAGGTCTAATATGGTGCATATCGGCACCGCCACCAGTAGTACCCCATTTACCACCCGATTTAGATTGGCACCAACAATGTTCGCGGTTATATCCGCCAGTTGTGCTACCGGCATTAGCGCTCCAACCATTTGGCCATTTAACGCCAGAGTAAAACTCATAAATATAGCCGTTTACTTTAGTGCCATTTTCATAATATTGATCAGATTGTTTTTGATAGCCGCCTGAACCATTATCATCGTAAGTTGTGTATGTTTTATGAGTTGAAGTAATTAAATCGTGGAGTTGAGCGGCTAATTGCTGTCCCGACGTTGCAGTTATACTGTTGTAATAAGTATTTGCATCTGTTGAATAATTCCCAACGCGAGCATATGTTGGAGTAGCTTCCTTTTGAACTTGATTAATAGCTAAACCGAGCGACAAAGCAAAAGAAAAACCTAAGCCAAGATTAATGACTTTTTTCCAAATATTCTTCATAACTAACCCCATAAATTAAACTAATTTATTAGTTCCGAAAATAACTATAATTCGAAATGAGAGATATTTCCATTATTGTAAAGATAAATAAGCTTTATCGTTGAAAGAAAACTGAAAATTCTAATTTCATTACATTCGGATAGATTTGAACTTGATAAATTTTTATGTTCACTTATCAGCAAAACGTTATGTATCTCAAATTTTCTATAATTTAAAACGAGCACAATTTGTATTCAAAATTATGATTTTGCGTTCTTCACTATGGTAATGCCAGTTTGTTCTTCTGGATTCGAATACTTCCATAATCCAAAATTGGTTTCATATGATATGTCTGAATATAGATACAATTTAAAACTACCATCAGCAATTTCATAGCCTAACGATCCAGCATAATACCTATATTGCCAATCCCCCCAAATATAACTTTTAGAAAAATTGCATTCTATACAATATACTTTTCTATCTGGTGGTCCATAGAATGAATCATTGCCAAAATTATAATAATGATAGAAAGCATTGCTGGCTAAGTTAGTTACACTAGCAGGAATGATAAAACCAGTCAAACTTCGGTCTGCACGTACGTTAGTCGTATCCCAAAGATTATCTGCATTAGCAAATGCTCTTTCTTCAATAGTAGTTAAATTTGACTTAGATAAAAATTTAACATTACAAATATTAGAACCAGCAAAAGCACTTTTGCCAATCTTTTTTATTGAATCTGGCAAATAGATTGTTTGGACACCTTTTCCAATAAATGCATCCGGGCCAATTTCAATAACTGGCAATTCATTATAACTGGAAACCAATTCAAGTTCTGTTGCGCTCCCACTATAGCCGGTAATGATGTATCCACTTTTATTGTCACTTAGCTCATATGTTATATCATTTACATACTGATAATATTGAGCTGTTGCAGTCACATTATCAGTTATGTTTTCTAAAGAAATATCCCATGTTTTAAAGGAAAAAGAACAGCCTCTATACTCTGGTTTTGTTGGAGTGACACCTTCATAAATAGCAGATGCGCCATAATCAACAGTATCGCTGCCTAATATTTCGCCATCATAATTAACAAATGTGACAGTGTATTTATTAATTGTATATGTATATAGCGCAGTGACGGTAAAGTGGCAACTCACGTTTTCGAGAGATTTATCCCAACCACTAAATGTATATGAATATTGTTGAGTGGTTGGTTTTGTTGGAATATTTCCAACATAATGAGCGTTTTCGCCTTCAGTAACATATTCAGAATACAAGAGTGTACCATCATAATTCTGGAAAGAAACTAAGTACCTATTAGTTGTTGAATATTGAGCTGTTGCAGTCACATTATCAGTTATGCTATCTAAAGAAATATCCCAACCACTAAATGTATATTTATAGATATTGTCAGTAGGTTTGGTTGGAGTATCGCCATCATAAGTGGCTAATGTACCATAATCAACTGTGCTACTACCCAAAACAGTGCCATCCCAGTTAACAAATGTGACAGTATATTTGTTGGTTGTGTTTCTAAATTGTGCAGAGAAAACTGTCATTCTATCAATATTTGTTAAACTTTTATCCCAACCACTAAATGTATATGTATATTGTTGAGTAGTCGGTTTTGTTGGAATTGCTCCGCCGTAAACAGCTGTTTCTCCTTCGGTAACAAATTGTCTAAATAACTCCACTCCATCATAATTTTGGAAAATCACTAAGTACCTATTAGTTGTTGAATATTGAGCTGTTGCAGTCACATTATCAGTTATGCTATCTAAAGAAATATCCCAACCATTAAATGTGTAAGCAAAATCATTGTCAACCGACCTTGTTGGGGTGTTGCCCTTATAAGTTGCTTTTGTTCCATAATCAACAGTTGAACTTCCTAAAATTGCTCCATCCCAGTTTACAAATGTGACAGTATATTTGTTGGTTGTGTTACTAAATTGAGCAAAGAAATCAGTATTTGAAGAAATATTGTTTAAACTCTTATCCCAACCATTAAATGTGTATACGTATTGTTGCGTAGCTGGTTTCGTAGGAGTTAATCCGATATAAGAAACAGAATTACCTTCAGTAACTTTTATGGAATATAGCAATACATTTTCGTTAAAGAACCTACATAGATATCTATTCGTGGTGGAGTATTCTGCATAAAAATTTGTATCTCGAATGATTTTTGTACTTAGTGGCTTATCCCAGCAGGAAAACTTATATTCAAAATCTTCATCGGCTTGACGTGTTGGGGTAGCTTTTGTATAAGTCGCACAAGAACCATATTGAACAACGGTTCGATCCAATAAAGTTCTTTTATCATAATCAAAGAATTTAACTGTATAGGAATTAAGTTGAGTAGAATATTGAGCATAGGTAGAAAAATTACTGGTAACGTTAGTTAGCGTTTTATCCCAACCATTAAATGTATAGGTGTATTGAGCATCTTTTTCTTTGGCTGGTGTAGATCCGACATATCTAGCAGTGCCTCCATGTTCAACTACATCTGTATAAAGAAGATTATTTCCATTATAGAACTTAACACTGTACTTATTAATTTCCCATTTTGCATACAAAGTAATATTTCCAAAAGTACCCTTTGGTATGAGATTAATCTTATTACCATTGTCTTCTTTGTATAACCAGCCTAAAAATTGATAATTAGTCTTAGAAGGATTTAATAAAGTTATGTCTTCGCTTTCAACAGTATATGCATTAGGATTCGCAGGATTGTTCGTTCCGCCATCCAAATGATATGTAATCGTATAGGATTCTCTAGACCAATTACTAAGAAGAGACAAACATGCTTTACCGTCCTTATAATCGCACAAAGTTGGAGACCATTTTAAAAATGTATAGCCTCCCCAAGTTGGTTGATATAAAGAAAAATCAATTGAATCAATGGTTTCAATTTTATTGCCACTATTTTCGCCTGGTTTTAACACTCTTTTAATGTTGGTGTTCTTTTCAGATTCATAGGAGACTTCAACTTTTTCGCTACCAGAAACTATTTTCTTAATGCCATCGATTGCATATTGTTCAGAATCAAGTGAAACCGACAATCTTAGTTTTTTTAATCCTTCGCAAACTTTAATCTTGTTTTTTGATTCTTTGTAATTGCCCAATGATTCATAATAAGCGATTGCATCATCGTAATTGCCCGATTCCATTGCAAGTAATCCCGATTTATAAGTATTATCTCTATTTGTTTCATCGATAAAACCTTTAATGCCAAAGAAAACACCAACAGCCATTGCAAGTGTTGCACATATTATTCCCGTAATTTTTAGTCTTGTTTTTGTCTTTTTTCGTTTGACTTGTTTTTCAACATCCTTAATATAGGATTCTTTAATTTTTATTGCCTCTAATACATTTTTAAAGAAATCGTCATATTTCAATGAATAAATCAAATTAGTTAACTTAGAACATTCAGTTAGACTACTAAACTGATTAATTAAATCATAACTTTTACTTTCTATGAATTTATAACCATTGTTTTGTATATCATTGAATGCTTTTCTAATTAGGTCTGTTTCTGGCTTAAAAGATTCAAAAATTTCTTTATTCTTTATTAATTTGCTAACTACATCACTTAAAGTTTTGATATTTATTTCTTCAGAAAATCTAATCAGTAATTTGTTGATACATTCATTATTGTAATTTTCAATTGCTTTTGTTTTAAGTTTATTACAAACGTTTATTTTTTCTTTCGAATCCTTGTAATCACATAATTCAGTGAAATATTTGATTGCATAATCAACTTGATAAGAGTCTTTAACAGTAATTGTTTGATTAATAAGTTTACTGGCATAAAGATATAAGCTTTCTTTATATAAATTTAAAAGCTCACCATAATATTTATCCTTTTCAGATTTTGTTAAAAAATCTTTCGCCTCATCCCATTTGTTATTTTTTAATAAATTATCAAAAAAATTACAAATGTCTTCGTACTCCATTTTGTCAATTTTCGCGTATATATCATCGAGTTCATTTAAGCATTTATCATCAGCAAAAGAACGGGCAATTTCTAATTTATCAATATTGTCTGCTCCGTAACCTTGATGTTTTAAATAATTATCGATTGTAATCTCTTTCGCTTCTGCGAGCATTAATCCTATGTATGCTCTACCGCATTTTTCTACCAATTTAACAGCATTGTTGAATGTTTCTTCGGCATCTTTAAACATCTTCTTAGAAAGATAAACATATCCTTTTCGAATTTGAGCCTCAAAAGCCTCCTGTTCTGCGTTAATTGAAACGTCCCCCGTCGAATAAAACGTCGCATTAACTTTTTTATTCTTTCCAATAATTTTATTAATGCCTCTAATAAGATCCTGCATTGAACCGATCTTAGACATATCTTGTCCTTGAAGATTTTGCATTTCATCAGGCAAGTCATATGCTGTTATGCCTTTGTAACAAGGAATCAATGTTTTCTTTTGTCCTTCTTGAATTAAAGAAAGATATCTTGACCATTCGTTTCTAACCCATACTGATTCGCTGTGTTCATTACTTGTAGTGACATGCAACATCACTTTTGAAGAATGAAGAGCAGCAAAAATGTATGGTTCGTATTGAGAGCCTAGTTTATCTTCTAATGTAATCCTAGAAAAGAAAACTCTAAATCCTTCGTTAGTTAGTTCTTCATAGATATCTTGAGCAAGAACTGAATCTTTTGTTCTTTCACCTGTTTTATCGGTTTCCTTGTAGCAAATAAAAATATCAAATGCATCTTCTTTAGAAGAAATATCTAATATGGCTTTTTGTAACTTTGATATTTCTTTTGCCTCTTTTTCATAAATGATTCTAGCAACTATATCGGCATATTTGATTACATTCTTGAAATCAGAGTCTTCAAATATTGATTCGAATCTTGTCCTATGACATGTTGGGATTTTAAAACCTGTTTTAGGATCATTAACGTATTCAATACCGAATTTGCAGAGAACAAGACCCCAGTACGCTTCTGCTTCTTTTGGAAATTCAGACACTATGGTTTCATATATGCCAGCAGCTTTATCAAATTCGCATTTATACCTAAGGGCTTCAGCACGCCTAAAATACGTAGTTTTCTTCTCGTTATCAAATGAGTGAACAGTCTGGGTGGTTCCACAAAATTCACAAGTAACAACATTTTGTCCTTCTTGAACATCAATAGTGCCACCGCACATCTTACATTTATAAATTGACATGATAATTACCAATCAATATCTTGAATAGTTAAATCTATAGCATTAAGTAAATCGCTCATTAAGAACAAATTTGTTTTGAGAGAATCGTGATTTAGATAATAGCGCCACTCGACAAAATTATTAGAAATAACTTTCAATAATTCACTAAATTCTTTAGGCGTATATTCTTTATTAAACTTTGAGATTAAATTGGATTTGTCCTTTCCGTCTTGTAAATTAAATAATTTTTTAATGGAATGAGTTTTCCAAGAACTATTATCAGACTCGATGATTTTGCCATATTTTCCTTTTGTTCTATTTCTATATTCATGTATTGTTTTTAGACCGAGTTCCGCACAAAATGCACCTAAAACAACAACTAAATGTAAATTTGATTTATTTAATTGTTTAATATGATAAAAATATGCATCTTTTATAGTTTTAAATTGGTAATAATACGAATCAAGCATTTTATTTATCAGCCTTAAGTCTTAATTTTCTTTCATTAACCATCGTTGTTATGGTTTTGATAAGTTCTAAAGCTTTAGTGTTATTGTCACCACTAGCAACCTTTTTAAGCTCTTCAACCTTATTTGAGATTTCATTTTCTAAATCTTCGACCTCTTTAGAAGAAACTGGATCTGTATATTTTACTAATTCAAACAATTTTTCTAATTCTTTTTTAACTACTTCATCACAAATACTTGAAGAAAGAGTTTGTAACTCGATAATCAACTCAGTTATATAAGCTTTTCTTTGTTTTTGTGCATCAATTTTCAAAATTGTGTCTTTATAAGCAGTTCTAATAATTAAAGAAATAAAGAAGAATGCTGAAACCAGTGCTTCGACAATGATTGGAATCCATATAGGGATTAAAAAGAAATTACCGACACTCATTACAACAGCATCAACCACAAATTGGAATATAAGCGTTGAATAACCTAAATAGAGAGTTGGAATGCCAAACACTCTTGACTTCATTTCTTTATCTCTAATTCCTAAAAAGACAACAGCAGCCATAAAAACAATTAAGAAAGTAGTAAATTCATAGGTAACCCAGAAAGCACCATTGGAGTGACTTCTATCAAAAGGAATAACGAAATATAACACGTTATAAACCGCCAAGATGATTAATAAAATTAATCCGGTGACGATTCCTCTTTTGCCAACTTTAATTTTGAGTTCCATGATTATTCTCCTCTCTTATGGCCACATTCTTCACAGAATTTACCTTTATTGCCTTTGTGATGACATTCTGGGCATTCCCAAGAACCGTCTTCTGCAACGATAACTTCTTTTACTGTACCCACCACTTCTTTAGCAACAGAAACACCAACACCTATACCTACACCAGCTTTTACAATGTCGCTAGCAATACCACCACCTGAATTGCCTCCTTCATTTGATGCTGCAGCAACACCAACTTCTCTTGCTGTTTCAGCTTGATAATCTCCACCTTGGGCTTTCAAAACTTCTGCATGTGCTAAACCACGTTGTTTTTCAAGTTCAATATCTGTCATACCAGTAATTCTTCTAGCCTCAGCTTCAGCAGTTGCATGAGCGGTAGCTTCTACAAGTTCAACCTTACCAGCCGCTTGGGCAATTCTTTCTTGCTCAGAAAGAATAAACCTTTCACCATATTGTGCTTTCATTCTATCAAAGTTTGGGTTCTCTCCAGGTTCTGGCAATAAAACATTAACCAAATGAAATTCAGGAATATACATTCCATAGGAATCTAAAACCTTATTAATTTCAACTCTTAACAATTCAGACAATTCATCTAGATGTTCATCAACTTCTAAAATATTAATGTCATTTTCTCTAATTGCTTTGGCAAGATAGGTTTTAACTTTCGAAACAATCATTCCCCGGAATGCACCGATTGTCTTTGTTGTTGAATAACCAAAAGAACCAAAAATCTCTTCTTGTTCGAAACCAGAAGTTGCTCCAACCACTTTGATTAAGAGCTTTCGACCATCATTAACCTTAATATTAAATGTGCCTGAGGCGCCAATTTCCAAATGTAGCCCAGACACTGGATCAAACATTCTAATTTTACTATCAGTTCCCCATTTAATGCCAAGTTCGGTAGTTAAATTAATAAAATAGACTTCAGAGTGAAAAACATGTGTTCCACCAGCAATTGCGTTAATATGATTTTTCAAATAGGGAAGATTTTGCGTTTCTAAGGTGTGTCTGCCTGGACCAAACGATTCAAGGGCTTCCCCATCTCTAAAGAAAACAGCTTCTTGAGATTCATGAACAATTAATTGAGTTCCTAAATTAAAATCTGTTTTTGGATGTTTATAGATGAGAGTTGTGTTTCCGCCTTCATATTTAATTACATCAATAATTTTTTCTGCCATAGTGATTCTCCTTAATGATCATCCTCGCCTTCGATTTCAATATTTTCTAATGCGAAATCGATGCATTTAATTATCAGTTCGTTTCTTGTTCTTCCAGTTTTCTCACACACCTCATCTATTTTAGAAATAAGTTCGTTAGGCATACGTAAAGAAACAACGGAAGTTTCTCCTGTATATTTCTTCATAGACACTTTCATTTTTTTATCCACAAACTACCCCCCGAGATTTATTGTATACAACTGTATACATATACACAACAAAAATAATAAAATTGTTTGATTGGTTTGAGTTTATCATATTGGAAATAAGACAATAGTTGCCTTTTCTATGATTAAACAAACTATTCACAAATTTGCACTTATGACGATATCAATATTTCTTAGATTGAAATCTAAAATAATTCGGAAATTCACCAGTCCGAGTTTTTCATACCTGCAAACGTTTTCGCTTACATTTATTAGACAAATTAACATCCAAAAAGCTAAAAGCTTTTATTGTTCTTTATAAAATCAATTAAATTAGCGTGAATTATGCCATTTCTTTTTTGCAAAAATTTATCTAGAGTTAATAAATACTTCGGATAATTATCCCAAGTAACGCTTTCAAGACTTCTATATTCTCTATCTTCGGTTTCTTTACTTGCTAAAATCGTGTATGCGACTTGCACATATGAATAATTCATTTCATTGTCTCTTAGTATAAAATCACATTCAAGTTTTCCAATTTTTCCGATACTAATAGAATAATCTTTACTAGAACCATAAACGTATACAACATTTTCTAATGCGGGACCATAATTTATTCTGTTATCGGTATTAAGCGCGTAAAAAAATGATAAATCTGAAAGATAATATTTCTTTTTATTAATTCACTTAAGGGGGTATTTATATAGTTAAGGGGGTATTTTTTTAATTTTCTTCATAGAATACCCCCTTAACTAGCTTGTTAGGGAAAAGAAAATTATCCTGGTTTGATTAAAAAAACGGACACAATTAGTATCCGTTTGTTCATCCCCATTAGATGTTACAACGATAGCAAGCGATTCTCTGCTATCAGGTTCATCCATATTACATGTTACAGAAGAACTTTTTCTCGTTTAGATTTGAGATTCTATTCTACAAAGAAAGTGTGTTTTGTGACCCATTTCTTCATTTTTATTGGGACCCAAAAATAGAAGATGCCTATTGTAATAATGCAGAGTAAAAACCATTTGATCCAATTTCCAAATAATTGCACTGCACGTCCATCAAAACGAAGTCTTTTACCCTCAATGACTGTATGTTTAGTTTCCCAGTTGACTATCATGCATTTTGCCCAAGGATAGCAAATTCCAAGAGTAACAGTTGTAATAAGTCCTCCAAGAATGTTCCAACCGATAAGTTGTAAAAGACCACCATCAAAATAAGATTCTTTTTCCATTATTTTCTCCTCTCTATTTATAAATGGTATTAACATTATTATCTACATCATTTTTCATTACAACTATTATTTTAATTGATTATTAGTTATACATTTATGAACATTGTAAAGTTTATTATTTGTTATTTTGTATGAACGAATTCATTAGAAAATACTTCATCACTAAAATGCCTGATAGTTCCTTTATCAACAACGTATGCAAATCTAATGTGCTGGAAGCAATTAAAAAACGTTATGCTTTGTCTAAATTAGATAATGTTTAATTAAGAAAAAGGATGTTGATAATTTTTATGACAATTGCATTAGTTAATATAATCCATTTTTGAGGATAAATAATAAAACCCTTTCCACCAGGTTTGTCTTAAGTCAAATTGGTAATTACCATGGCTTAGATTTAATTAACACCAGATATAAAACAGCTTCTTTTCTAGATGAACTCTACAAATTATGTGATATGGATCAATTAGCAATTCCTTATCAACAAAATAAATACTTTTTTAGGCCTCAAAAAGATATCTTTGATCACATGGATGATACTTGTTTTAGTTACTCTGGACCTACTTCTATTGGCAAATCACTTTTAATGAGAACATTTATTAAGGATAAGGTAATAAATGACTATAAAGGTAACTTCGCAATATTGGTTCCAACAAAGGCTTTAATCACCGAGATATCAACAACAATACAAAAAGAAGATTTAAATGGATATTTATCAAGCAAAAAATACAAAGTTGTCACAAATGCAAACTCCATTTTTCTAAAGAATAAGAATACAAACTTTATATTTGTTTTAACACCTGAACGACTTCTTTATCTTTTAATGTCGTATCAAGATTTATCCATAGATTATTTATTCGTCGATGAAGCACATAAAATCAGTAAAAGAGATGATAGAAGCACTTTTTACTATAAAGTTTTTGATATGTTAATCAAAAGGGATAGAAAACCTCATATCATTTTTGCTTCGCCTAATATTCCAAATCCAGACTTATTTTTTGACTCTCTTCCAGATGATGGAAAAATAAAGCCAACTTTTATCACCACTTCTTTTACTCCAGTAAGCCAAATGAAGTTTTTAATTGATCTAATTGGCCACAAGACATCGATTTATAATTCACATTCAAAAAAAGACCCATTTATTGATCTTCGTGCCACAAATATAGCAACAAAGGAAGAAGCAATAAAAAAGGTCATTGAAAAAGATACACAAAAATCAAGTTTAATATATTGTAATGGAAGACAGTCTACAGTAAAAATGGCACTCGATTTTGCGAATAATATGCCTGATTTAAATATTCCAGAATTAGATGAACTTTCAAAGAAAATAAAAGAACAAATTCATGATTCTTACTATCTTTCCGATTTGATTAAAAAAGGAGTAGCCTATCACGTTGGATATTTACCAATTCAACTAAGAACAACAATTGAGGATGCATTTAAAAATCGAATTATAAAAACTTTATTCTGTACCTCTACTCTTATTGAGGGAGTAAATCTTCCTGCAGACAATCTGTTTATTCTCAGTTATAAAAATGGCAATTCCAATATGAGCAAGATTGAATTCAAAAACTTAATCGGAAGAGTCGGAAGAATAGCTTTTAATCTTTATGGAAATGTTTTTATAATCCGTCATAACAAACAAATATCTCCTAAGACAGTCGAGCAATTATTAGAAGGTAATGTTGAAAAACAACATGTTTCAATTGAACATTCATTAAGTGAAATAGAAAAACAATGTATTAAAAATACACTGCTATCTGGTTCCACCGCTTTTTCGCGCCTTCAGAATCAAGAAGATGATCAATATCGTTTTATGAGAAAAATCGGACTTATTCTTGCTAAAGATATACAAGATAATCGTCATAGTGTTGTTTTTAATCAATTCAATGATCTCTTTTCAAATGATGATCTACAAACAATTAAAAAATCATTTCAAGATAAAAAAGCTGTTTTAGATGATGACATCAATGTTTCATACGACCAAACTGAAGCGTTAAGAGAAGCGATAAATAATGGCTTGTGTTATCCTCCATTAAATTATAAAAATGAAGTCGAATATCAAAGTTTATTAAATTTCTTGTACAAGCTATCTATTATTTTTAAATGGAATATTTATGAAACAAAAACAATAGGAAGTAATAAAATTCGCTATTACGCTGTTCTAATAAAAGATTGGATAAATAGCAAAGGTATAAAAACAATTATTAGAAATTCAATTGATTACAAATTAAGAAATAACGATGTGATTACCACCGCGGATTATGGTTCCATACCTTATGATGATTCAATAGAACATCGTAATATCTTGATTGGTGAAACATTATCAGACATCGAAAATGTAATTCTTTTTAGCATTGCTAATTACTTTTTAAAGTTTTCAACTGAGTATAAGCATTTGATTACTAATGGTCAGCCTTTTGAAAATGACTGGTATGAATATGTTGAATTTGGATCAACTAACAAACTAACCATCGCTCTCCAAAGAGCTGGAATATCAAGAGATACATCCGATTTCATTAGAAGTAATCCAAAATATTATGCAGAGATTAAAGGTGAATTTAAGATTAAAAAATCAATTTTTGAATGTGGAAATTCAGATGTCGTAAATGAACTTGATACTGTTAAAATTAATGCAGAAGAATTATTTGTAGATTAAAAAAACCTACCCGATGATGAGTAGGCAAGATAGATTAATATATACTATTTTCATTAAGTTTTTTCTTTAATTCTTTGTTTTCATTTAAAGAATTACCATTTTTATCCTTCCAATACTCCCAGCCATTTCTGTTTCCACCTAAAACTAATCCAGCAGAAGCTGATAAAACAGTAGCATTTTCTTTTGCGTGAGCGCATTTACCATTAAAGGTTTTACAAAAAAAGCGACCTACTCCTAATGAAGCTAAGTCGCGTTTTTCAGTTATTTTTCTATGCTTTCCTCATTATGTTCATTCACATAATCTAATCTCTTTTGTTGTAAAGTATCTATTTCTCCAACAATTGCAGCATAAGCATATATTCTTATAGATTTCCAACCAGTTACTTTGCATCCCCAGTCATTTAATGTAATCTTTTCACCATTAAAGTTTACGTATTTAGAATCAAGCAGAGTTGCTTTAGAAGTATTTGGTTTGACAGTAATATACAATTCAGTACCTACATTAACCACTCCCGCCTGAATTAATTCATCCATCTTAGGTAATGCTTCATCTGCTTTTTTCAATGAACTAGTAGATATTTTTGACATATCTACTTTAGGTAAAGTTAGTATTTCGTCGATTAATAAATCCACAATACTTTTTCCTCTAGAAGTTATATTTACATATTTATTGAAGTTAGGATATTCTGCCAAATCAATAGCAGTATTATTTCTACCAGAATTCTTATCCTTATAATATATTCTTAGATTACCTATTTTGTTTAAAACGATTTTAGTGAACATATCATAGTCCATTCCACTTACAACAGTGTCTTTTGGAAAATCATTTCCTTCTTTTAAGACTAGTTTATCATTGTTTTCGTCTTTGTAATACTTGAAATCGGTCGAATTTTTATCAGGACTTTGAACTAATAAATGATCCAAACTAAATGCAGTTGAAAAATCTTTTAATATTAGATATGCCTGATCATAAGAAATTTTCAATTTTCCATTCTCATCTTTACTAGAAGAATCGTACAAAGACAGTAATGCAACTGTTAATTTCTTATTTTGCTCATAGGCATCAATACTTTGTAAATCAGCTTTAAGTTTTTCAGAAGTGATTCCTTGTTTTAATAATTCACTAACAATAGCGTTATTAACAATTTCTTTTGTTACAACACCATTATCATATATCTCATTCATCATTCCAGAAAACATAGTAATGACATCCTTGCTATCTCTGCTGCTTATTGTTAGGAACTTCAACATAAATTTAATAGTTTCAGTAAATACTTCCACTGCATCATTTTTAGATACATAACCATTTTTAAATTCTATTAAAGTACGAAGAAATAAAGGCTTAGGATGCTTATATCCTATTTCTGTAAATATCTTATAATAATATCTAAACTTGTTATTTCTAATTAATTTATAAGCATCTTCGGCATTTGAAAGAAGGTTATAAAAGCTAACTTTATCGCTTAAATCATCTAAAAATAATTGAAGCGCTTTTGACAAATCATATTCGTGGTAATAATTTAACAGTTCTTTTTTGCATATTGATTTAAAATTAATTATTGAGATATTTTGTCTGTAGAAACAAATATAGGCCTTAATGAAATTGTAAAGGTAATCATATAGATTGTCTTTAGTTTCAATTATTAAATTTCCCCATGTTTGTAGATATGTGTCGTATTTCTGAGGGTTTAAATTTGAAAAAATATAAGTTTTTATAAGGTCAATTTCATCGAGTTTCTTCCCTTTGCTATTTATTGATTCAAACATAGAAAAGACCTTGTTTTCTTTGCAAGTTGACTCAATTACTATAAAATCAGCATGCTGTAATAAATAATCCGCAAAATCCAAAACTTCTTCTTTATTATTTTTACAAACGTTGTCAATTATAAAATCATAAATGTTTTTGAAGTTGCTAAACACTCTTTCTTCAAATTTATTCTCTTTTTTGTAAGAAGAACAGTATTTTTCTATATCAAAGTCATCTTCATGAACCTTGAAACAATAATCGTAAAGATTTTGAAAAGCAGTTTTTTCGATACTATTTAAATTGACAGTTCTGTAATCTCTAACATAAGACCTAGATACTTCCTTCCAAAGGGCGCCTTTTATATTCTGTACAGTTCTATCACTTTCTTTAAATCCATATCTTTTTGAAACGCATAATAACGCAAGCAGCACCAAGGACAAAGTGGTCATTCTTTGTTGGCCATCAACAATCTCAAATTTTATAATATTTCCATTAATTTTTTCATTATTGTCATGAACGATAATATTTCCAATATAATAGCCAGAATTTTTATCTTCTTTATAAGCTTGATAAAGATCCTCTAACAAAACATCTACTTGTTCTTTATCCCAAGAGTATGGTCTCTGATAAACAGGAACGCTGTAAATTTGTTTAAATGTAGTCTCAAGATTCCAATATTGTGGATCGAATATTTTACTTGACATATAAAGACCTCCAATTAAATTATTCTAAACTCGATTATTCAGCTACAGCAAATTTAAAACCATTTACATAATCAGAATAACGGTTATTATCTAGCTGTTCAGACTTTAAAAGTACACCATCATAGTTAGAATTTAAGGTTGCTATAGTATCACTATCACTAAACAAAGATGCCATTAAATCAATATTGACAGTTACTATTCTAACGCCTTCTCGTGAATGTTTATATTGAAAAAAATCTACAACATCAGGATGAACACATGGTGCGATCATTGCTACTCTATAAGATAATCCTGTTCTCTTTTCTTCATCTTTCACGTGTCTAACTATATTTGTGGTTTCACTATTCATCTGAGACGTTCTTCCTCTTTGCATTGTTGGTTCCAATATAAATGATCCATCTTGATGATGATAAATAACATCGCATTTACTTGAAGGGGCACAATGAAGTGGCAATCCATCTTCGTTATAAATTATGTTAGAGATTAATCCCTTTGTTCCGTATTTCTTTCCAAGAATTAGAGCTAATAAATATTCCAATCTTAATGGTTCAGAAATATCTTCGAATGTTGACTTTCCCTTGGCTGTACCAGACAAAATTAGCAATTCCTTTAGAATCAACTTCTCATCATATCTATCAACAGCTTTTGATAAAGATTGATTAAAGAAAATTCTATCAAGATATTCTTCTTGTTGTTCGATTGTTAACGAAGGATCTAGAACAATATTTAAAACAGATGCCTTTGCTTTAACAATTTGCTTTTTAATGATATCAGATGTTTCCCAAGGCAGCGTTATTGATTGCTGGAATTCATAATAATCTCTTGTTCCATTAAAAGAAATATATCCATACCCAGCAAAATGAGCCATTATTGATTGGATTTTGCTTAGATTGTAATTTGAAAAATTAATATAAGTGTAGTTGAATTTTCCATGCTTAATAAGCAATCCGGTCATTTCAAACTTTCTAAAAACTTCATCTGGATAGTCCCTAATTACACTTTTCCATTCAAGAGGAAGAATATCGTTATCTTTCAAATATTTTTCTAAATAACCCTTATTAATTTCGTATCTGTATTTTTTTCTGTAATTTATAATTTCGTTTCCTGCTTTTACATAGTCACAATCCTTCATACTTAAAACAAAGACAGAAAATTCATGAAACAATATTCCTTTTGCTTCATTTCCCATTTTTGCCCATTCTTTATTTACATATTCAATAACAAAAATTGTATTTAAAAAAGGCCTTGATTCGTTTAACAAATTTATCCTGCATGGATTATTTGCCTGCAAACCCAACATAATTTTCGTATATATATTCGTTGCATTTTCTGGGTTAGCTAATAACTTATTCCCAAGAGATGAAATACTTATAACTCTATCAAGTTTCCTGCTTCCATTTTCTTCAAATACTAAAAGCCCTAAATCCTTCAAAGCCCTCAATTGAGTCATAACTCGCCCACTCAATCCTGTTGCTTGAGGATTATTTTGTATAGCATCGTGAACTTCACTAGGAGTCAACTCCAAATCTAAGTCCAATTTATCCTTTACATTTTGAGGTATGTTTGTAAATTGATAAATCCCTTTTTTAACCAAATCAAAAAAATAGAAATAGAGGTTGGTTGAGTCCATTACTTTGCCATCATATTTTTTGAATGCCTCAAGAAACTCAAAATTTCTTTTAGGATTTCTAATAGTCGTGTTTATTGAAAAAATTTTATATCCTGTTCTTGCGCCACTTGTACCCATAGGACCCTCCTAATAATTTTTAACCAATACTTCTATAGAATCAGTAATATTGATTTTTTGATAATTAGCGTTTCTGTATTGTCTTTTAAAAATAGAAACGTTATATTTTTTTGCCCACTCTATCAAGATGTCATTAGTCTTGCCATTAGAAAGAAATACATTTGATAATGCAAACTTCATTCCTTTCTCATCCAACTCATCCAAAAGTGACAATAACTTTCTTTCTTGTTCTATGTTCCAGTCACCATTATATGGTGCAGTAGTAATTAAGTATGGTGGATCAAAATAATATATCGCCTCATTTTTATCATAAAGCGATGGATCACAGTAATCTTTATTACTAAAAAATATCTTCTTTGTTTTTAGCAAATCCATAAATTTTTTTAAATCAACATAAATTGATTCAGAAAAATCCACTTTTCCAACTGGAACATTGAATTCATTCTTTTTATTAAAACGAATGTAATGATTAAAGCCATAAATTTGAAGAACAATTAAGTCATAAATATCATGAGTTTTATTAAAGCTTTCTTTTAATTTAGAATACCCTTCCTTATTATATTTAGACAATCCCTCATGTTTGAATTCTTTATAAAATCCCTTTTCGTGCTTTCTTGAATAGGTCAAATTGTATAAACTAATTCTGCTTTCTATCTCTGACGTAACCTTATCAAAGCTATCTTTATAAAGAGTTTCTATAATAGTAGTCGCCCATGTGCTGATATCGTTTAGATAGACATAATTTGATTTAGAATTAATGCCAACTACGCCACTTCCACAAAAAACGTCCACAAAATTATCCCTTTCCAACAATTCTGGGATTATTTCCTTTAATAATTTATTTTTATTTCCTGGATAACTTAAAGGATTTCTAATCATAATCTTGCCATCGCTTTCTTGTAATAAGTTTCATCAATTTCAGAACCCACAAAGTTTCTATTTGTATTTTTACATGCTACAGCTGTTGTACCTGAACCACAGAACGGATCAAAAATAAGATCTCCTTCTTTTGAATGTGTTTTGATGATATCTTCAAAAAGCTCTAGACTTTTTTGAGTTGGATGAATTCTTTTTCCTTTTCCTAAAACAACACCTGTTTTATACACAGGTTTCAAATATGGCTTATCGTCCGGTTTATTAAATGTCCAGCCTTTATTCCCTTTCACGGCCCATATTGCCATTTCACAGTCACCAACATATCTGCTGTTAACATTTCTAGGCATTGGATTTGTCTTTTCCCATCTGATTAAATCCTTAATAAAAAAACCGTTTTTCTCTAATACCTCTACCAAGTATGAGAAGTTCTTCCAATCATTAAATATGATGATTGAACCTCCATTTCTTAATAGTGGAATAGTATCTTCAAGCCACTCTGTTTGATTAAATCCATAATCCCATTCACCATAATTCATACCAGATCTTCCCATGTTTGAAAAACCGAGTTGATAGTCTCTACTAACACAGTATGGAGGATCGGTTAATATTAAGTCTATTTTAACTTTTTTTGCGATTAATTCTTCAACAAGTACTTTATAATCACAATTTCTAAAATCTATATTACTCATGATTAGTTATCCACCTCAATCCCATGTTCTTTAAATAACGGAGCAAGCTTTCTCTTTACTTTTATAGTTGGTTCATATCTTCCAGTTTCCCAACGATTAACTGACGCAAACGAAACTCCTAATAATTTAGAAAATTCCATTTGTGATAAAATCATCTTATTTCTAAGTTTTTTTATAGCTTCTGCATAGGTCATAAGAAAACTCCTTTATTAAACACTATTATAACACTTTCGTTTCATTTAATCTATAATTAGTCCCAGATTTCCTTTCGTTTTCTAACCTCATCAAACGTTTTCTTACCTTGACATTTCGTTTTCTTACCTTGACATTTCGTTTTCTAACCTTGACATTTCGTTTTCTAACCACTTATGAAAAAGACACAAAAGATAGTTAAAATTCATGGGTTCGAACCTGGTTTGACGAAGAAAAATGCAAAAATAGGCAATAAAGCAACAAAAAAAGGCTTGAAACCATTATTTTATTGGTATCAAACCTATGCTTTCAATATGGTGGCCCAGGGGGGAATCGAACCCCCGACACAAGGATTTTCAGTCCTTTGCTCTACCGACTGAGCTACCGGGCCGCATGGCGGACCATACGAGATTCGAACTCGTGATCTTCTCCGTGACAGGGAGACATGTTGGGCCGCTACACCAATGGTCCAAACGTCATGCTTAGTTATTATCCACAAGAGGACCCTTTCTTGCAAGAGGTTTTTTGAAATATAGATGCAATCTAAAGAAAAGAAAATCCCACCACAGGGTGGGATACAAACATCGACTATTTTTTAATAATTGGTTGCTCTTAATTCAAAGAATGATTTTGGATGAGAGCAAACTGGGCAAATTTCTGGTGCATATTTGCCAACAACAATATGTCCGCAGTTGCGGCATTTCCATACGCTAAGGTCATTGCCAACAAAAACAACGCCACCTTTAACTTTTTCAAGTAATTTTAAATAGCGTTCTTCGTGGGTTTTTTCAATTTGACCAACCATACGGAATTTATTAGCAATTTCGATAAAACCTTCTTTACGAGCAACTTCTTCGAATTCTTTATACATATCAGTCCACTCGTAATTTTCGCCATTCGCGGCTTCTTCTAAATTCTCAATTGTGGAATGAATATCTCCACCATTAAGATATTTAAACCATAATTTAGCGTGTTCTTTCTCGTTATCTGCTGTTTCTAAAAAGATAGCGGCAATTTGTTCATAGCCTTCTTTTTTAGCTTTAGAAGCAAAATAAGTATATTTGTTTCTAGCTTGGCTCTCGCCAGCAAAAGCGGTTTGTAAATTCTTTTCAGTTTGTGATCCTTTTAATTCCATAAAATATCTCCTTGCCTAAATTATAAATCTATTTAAAAAGAAGGCAAAGAAGATGCTCTAACGTTTAGGAAGGTAGCGAATATATTCGGCATTATCTAAGGAAGAAGAGGTTTCTACCATATAGGTATAAACTTGTTCTCTAAGAATTTTTGTTCTCTCCCCTAAAGGTTTAGACATATCTGGATAATATAAAGAAGAAACATGCATTACTACTCTTGGAGGAAGGAATTTCAGTATTTTTCTTTCTTCATAAGTAACGCAAGTAGCTAAAACTGGCCTTCCTAAAGAAGCTGGGTAAGTAAAAGAAGTCTCTGGGAAAGGACGAATTCTTGTCGAATAAGGCCAAATATGAGCTTCTGGGAAGATCATAATGGCATTGCCATGTTTGATATGTTTCTCGATAGCATCTAAGAAATGCTTAGTTTGTTCAGGATATGAAGGCAAAGGTAAAGCTCCAACCATCATCTCAATTGGTCTAAGTAAGTCTTTAGAAACCGATTCAGTGGAGCAAACAACAAAAGTTCTTCTAGGAGGAATAAGCCAGACTGGAGCAAAGAAAGCATCCCCAATCTGGGTGTGATTACCATAAACAAAGAAACCTTGTCTACCGATTTTAGTTTTTCGGAACTTTCTTTTTCCTCTAATTCGGAAGCCATAAACTAATCTCCCAACGACCCAAAAGAGAGGTATGGCGATTATGTAATAGATAAAGCCGCTAAAAAACCAATAAATAGGTGAAGAATGATAAAACTTAAAATTCTTCGGTAAAGGCTTACTTTTAAAAGTTTTATTAGAACTAGAAAAATCGTCATTTAAAGGGTCAGTATAATAAACTGTCTTTTTTAATTTCATTTCTTTTCTCTAATTTTATTATTATGGATTAACTCCACCATTTTACCCATACAATAGTCAAAATCAAATTGACCAACATAAGTTTTATATTCTTTCTGATTTTCTTCTTTTTCTAAAGGATGAGTAATCCAATAATCTATACCATTTGCTAAATCTTTAGCGTCATTTTTCTTAAAAAGATTATGAGAAGAAATAGCAAATGTTTTGGTAGCGCTAAGTGGTGAATCATTGATTAATGGGGTTAAACCACAAGCAATAGCTTCTAAACAAGAGATAGCTTCAATCTCAATTGGGGAAGCGTGAACATATAAATCAGACATCGAAAGAGTCTCAATTAATTCTGGGTGAGAATAGAATTTGAAGAAAGGACTTACTTTATATTTTTTAGCAGCTTTCTCTAATTCTTTAATTCTGGGTCCCCCACCCGCTAAAATAAGTTGAATCTTATCTTTATATTTAGAATAAGAAGTAGCTTTAATTAATAATTTTTGATTCTTTTCTTTGCTATACCTCCCCGTCATAACAATAAGAAATTTATCTTTCCATTCGGGAGGACGCTTAACATCAACCTTTTTAAAGTCTTTACTAACACCGTTAGAGATCACTACCCCATTAGTTTTTCTACCAATAGCCTTTTCAAAAATCCCCTCAATAAAAGCGGTTGGATAGTGAATTGTATCGACATATTGATAGAAATGCTTCCACATCCAGCGGTAAACCGCGCGATTAACTTTCTTAGATTTAATTAAATTAAAGAAATGAGCAGTTACGTTTTCTGCTTGAACGTGGAATCCAGCGGAAGTTGGTATCCCCAATTCATTAGCGATTTTAACCGCTTTAATGCCTGCTGGAAAAGGCATCATAATATGAACTCTATCGGCGCCTAAAAGAGCTTCATTCATCGTACTTAATATAGGCTTAGCTAAACAAACTCCATTATTGTCGACAATAGTTTGAAAAATACCAAAATTATATTTAGGTAAAACATAGAAAGAATCGGCATTTGTCTTATCTTCATCTGGACAAACAATTCTTACTTCATCACCATTATTTTTTAAAGTATTTATTAAATTTAAAGCGGCAATCGTTGTTCCATTATTAGGTTCGCCTAGAATATCGCAAACGACAGTTACAATCATAAATTAATCCTCTTTCTTTTAAGAAAAAACAATCTTCATTAATTCCAAAAGCGTATGTATTTTACCTTACTATTGCATTAAGAAAAAGAGAGAAGGGGGTTAAGAAAGTAAGAATAAGTAAAATAAAGCTATTATTTAGCTTACTATTCTTAGCAACTTTTATGCCTTAAATATTATTTATAACCAAATAAACCTTTAATGGCCTCTTCTTTATTAAAAGAGGTTAGGCGATAACCTGTCGGATCGAGAATTTTCTTAAAATCTTCTAAAGTTAATTCTTCATTGGTAAATATAAGAACATTATTCTTCTTGCTTGAGGCCTTGATTTTATCAGCGCTAATATTCTCTTTTAGCACTTCTTCTACATGCATTTCGCACATACTGCAGCGCATTCCATCAATGGATAAATTATATTTATACATAGCTACCTCCTTTAAAAAACATTTCTAAGTTAGGTTTAACTAACTTAATTATAGATTATCTTTCTAAAATTAAAATATGTCGATAATTTAAAATCATTAATCTTATTTAAAAATCTACTTTTAAAAGACGCTTAGAGGCTTCTTTATAAGCTAAAAGATGAATCAAAAAGGAAAGAATAATAGCAATAAATAAAGCTAGGAATTGGTAACCAATATGTAAGGAAGAAATCCCATCAAAAGCCGGGATATATGGCAAAACAATGGTGAAAAAAGCTAAATAAATGATAAAGGCTAACATTGTTAAAAGAGAAGATAAGACGATGGATTTGCCGTTTTTATAATAGATAACTAAGAAGATCAAATCCGCGATAGATAGCCCAAAAATAGCGAAAGCTAATATTAAAACAAAGGAATTTAGCCCTAGCCCAGGAATAATTACTTCTTCACCCGAAGGACTACTATTAATTATTTGATTAATATAGATAGCTAAGGGATATAAAGCGGACATCAATAAAATAAAGACTATTTGCATCGAAATTAAAGTAATAATTCTCGCTAAAACAATATCTTTTTTGCGAACTGGCATCAAAGTAGAAAACAATAAATCGTTAGTTTGTTCGCCCTTATTAGCGCCTAAAAAGAGAATTGGATAAGTGACTAATAGATAAATAAAAGATATCGCTAAAGGATAAGAGGGAATAAGCACCATAAAGGGGAAAATAGCGATAAAAACATAAATTAATGGGTGCATTGCTAACTTAAATTCTTTATAAAGTAAAGCTTTCATGGTTATTTTCCTTCCTTTCTAAATAAATGGTTATTTCTTCAATGGTTGGTTCTCTTAGAAGGGCCTTACTTTTTAAGAAAGAAGCTCTATCTTCTTTTAATATTAAGCCTTCAAAATTATCATCAATCTTTTTATAAGAGATAAATTTATTAGTTAAATCTTCATTTAAAAAAGAGCCTTCTACAAATAAATAAGTATCTAAAAAGTCTTTTTTAGAACCCGAAAACAAAATGCATCCGTTATGAATATAAGTTATATCAGAAGCGCATTTATCTAAATCGCTAGTAATATGAGTAGAGAAGAGAATTCCTCGCTCCTTACTTTTAACAATTTCTCTAAATATATCTAAGATTTCATCTCTAGAAACAGGATCTAAACCTGATGTCGGTTCGTCTAAAATCAAGAGATCGGCTTCGTGAGATAAAGCAATAGCTAAAGAATATTTAACTTTCATACCACTGCTTAGTTCTTTAATCTTTTGATTCTGTTTTAAGGAGAATAAATTACATAATTTATCGAACTTATCTAGGCTAAAGTTCTTATAAAAACGTTTGATGACATTTTTTAATTCTTTAATAGAACGATTGGGGTAATAATTGACTTCACTTAAAGAAAAGCCAATTCTTTGTTTAGCTTCTAGTTCCGAAGAAAGAATATCTTTATCGAATAAATAAATTTTACCTTCATCAGGATGAACAATGTTCATAATGGACTTTAAAGTGGTCGTTTTACCAGCGCCATTTCTGCCAATAAAACCCATGATTTGTCCAGGCTTAACTTTAAAAGAAACATTTTTTAAGGAAAATGTCTGGTATTTTTTAGATATTCCTTCGATATTTAGTAGATTTTCCATTTTATTTATCCATTAAAGAATAGAAGAGGTCCGCTTTAAGAAGAGCGATTCCTTTCTTCTTATCCCCCATTACCATTAAAGTATCACCTTCATTAATGTTAAATATTTCTCGGGCTTGTTTTGGGATAGTTATTTGGCCTTTAGGCCCTACTTTTACGCTGACAATAAAGCAATCTTCTTTCTCTTTATACATTTCTTACTTTTCTTACCTTTCTTAAAAAGAATAATCCTGTTTTATTAGGAAACAAAGAGTGAATTTTTTTACGTTTGCTTTTGCTAGCAAACAAAGCACTTTTTAGGAATAAATTTGTATATTTTTTTGTCCACAAATAGTTAGTTGATTAGAAAAACATTTCAATAATGATTTGCCATCATTTCGTTAACCAATCCGCTATATCAATAATCGAAACACCTTCATAATCATATTGTTCGTGTCGAGTACGGGCAATTACCATCTTTGGATAAGCATCCTTAATTTGTAATAAAGGAGTAATTTCTCGTTTGAAAGTGTCTGAATTAGATATATTGTCTGAAACTTGAATATAGATTTTTTCGTCACGTTTAATTGCGACAAAATCAATTTCTTTCTTGTATAAAACGCCAACGTAAACCTCGTATCCGCGACGCAGTAATTCCATCGCAACGATATTTTCCATTACTCTTCCATAATCAAGATTTTTTGTTCCTAACTTTGCATAACGAAAAGCATGGTCGCTTAAATAGTATTTATCGTTAGATGAAAGGTATTTTTTTCCATGTATGTCATATCTACGAATTTTGTAAAATGCAAAAGCGTTACAAAGATACTCAATATAGTTATTTATTGTCTTGTGGTTCGTTTTATCCTTATTTGAATTAAGAGTGTTCGCTATGCTCCGTCCTGAAGTTAGATTGGATATGTTATCCATTAAAAAATCCACAAGTTTATCCATCAACACCAAATTTTTAATTTTATATTTTTGTCTAATATCTCGAACAATTAATGTATCAAAAACTTCTTTAATATAATCGTATTTCGCTTCGATATCGCGATAAAGATATGATCCAGCCATCCCACCTTCTTTGAAATAATTGTCAAATGCAGTATAAATATCTTCTGTTTTAAAATATTGAAGATATTCTTTGAAAGAAAACGGAAAAACCTTAATTTCGAATGTTCTTCCAGTAAAAAGAGTGGCTAAGTCAGAACTCAATAAAAACGCATTTGAACCAGTTAAATAAATATCATATTTTTCTTGGGCATGAAGGTTATTTATAGCAAGTTCAAAATCGGGACAAAGCTGAACCTCATCAATTAAAACAAAATTATTAACATTTTCGATATAGGCATCATTAATAAATGCGTTTAAAGCATGATAATCTCTTAAATTTTCAAATTTCTCTAAATTAAAATTTATGTGTATTACATTTACATTTGGAATATTCTCGAATATATATTGCTTGAAGGATTCTAATAATTTTGATTTCCCGCTGCGACGCACACCGGTAATTACCTTTATATCCGGCGTACCAATTACATTTTTGAGTTTATCAAGATAAAAGTAACGTTCTATAAGTTTCATTTAATCAACCTCGAGAATAGTATATCAAAGTTCCGTTTCCCAAAAATAAATTTTTTTCAATTTTGGGAAATGGACTAAATAAAAAGCCTTTTTAACACAATAGTTTTCTTTTACATTTGTTTCAAATCGTCGATAAAATAATGAAAATCGTGAATGAATTCATCTTATTCATCTTTTAATGAATTTTTATCTCTTTTAATCTTTGCAACCATCAAACCCATTTTGGGATGATTATCTTAATTGATTTTCTCTTCTAAAGCTTTCAATAATACCGATAACATTGCCAAATAGCGCTTTTCGAATCTATGATGCATATCACCAAGCAGAATTACTAAATCATTATTAATGGAATGAAAGTCCTCGTAGTGAGAAAATAATTCATCTTGAGCCCCAAATATGCCGCCAAAAATCCTCTTTTTATCAAATTCTAGATACCATTTATCTAGATCTAAGGCCTTATAATTTCTCCTAATAATCCATTCTAATTCTTTAAAGAAATTATCATCAATAAGGTAGTTACCTTCCCCATTAGCGGATTTATGTTCTCCATAACCAATCGCTTTTTTAATATCGCTTATAGGCGATAAAGCGGGATTAATAACGATGCCGTAACGACAAGAACTTTGCAAAGCATAAAACCCACCTAAAGATGAGCCAATAACCATATCAATATGATTATCTTTAATAAATTGATTAACCTCCTCTAGTGCTTTCCTAGGTGATAAGGAAAAAGAAGGGTTAAAAAACGTATATTTATCATTATTTTGGCTAGTTAATAATTGCCCTGTGCTGGATTTAGAAGATGATCCTAAACCATGAATATATAAAACATTAAGCATTTTTCTTATTATATTTCTATTTTTCGTGTCTTTTTAACCAAGCATCAATTTCTTCTAGAGTAGGTTCTCTACAAAGTCCTTCGAACTCATCCCAATGTTCAATAGTTCTCTTATTAAAATCCTCTTCTGAATAAACTTTAATTTCAGAATTTATTTCTTTAGCGGGTTTTTTCTTTTTTCTTAACATTTCATTATATTCTTT